>Ga0209021_1000014_pt1 | contig 226514 bp, 209 predicted proteins | sample PinacodermFT_FD_187299 | JGI IMG/M metagenome (GOLD analysis project Ga0209021, IMG submission 187299) | Host-associated microbial community of the marine sponge Aplysina aerophoba from Gulf of Piran - sponge pinacoderm, lysed by freeze-thaw... | ecosystem: Host-associated > Porifera > Sponge... | reverse complement strand
CCCCGACTTTCAACCTCTGAATACCGCGGAAGGCCCGGCATGATGTGGCCCTCCCCTCGACCTTTCTTCTCCGATCCTTCTGCTGGTCGTAGCGCTGGCGATCTTCTTCGTCCACGACTCACGGCCTGCCCGGGCCCACACCTCCACCAGACTCTCCGTCTCCCCGAATGTTCAGGTTGCCGCCTGGTATGGGATGTTGACGCTTGGCAGGGCAGGCGCCGTCGTCATAGAGCTCATTTCGGGCAAAAGATTATCGTATCGACTGGCAGGAATATGGCTGAGACTCGGATTCCCGTTCTCTGGATCCCCCGACATATCGGGCCGGCCCGTTGTAGCGAGCAGCAGATGTTCTCATTCCCGCATGGCTAGACGAAAAACACAAACGGAACGACGTATCAGCTTCGCATACCAGCGTTCTGGATGAATCACACACACAAACACTGAAACCGTAACAGGAGGCTATCAATGAATGCTACACCGGTGTTCCCAATTTCTTTCGTTCTTCCAGTCGTTCTTGCTGTGCTCATCATCTGCGCCCTTGCTTTACAGCCTGGGAAAGCCGCAGCGACCGAGCCGGATTCCACCCCTCCTTCAATTTCGTCCATCAGTGTGACCAGCGACCCCAAGGATGACGTTGGCCTTACCATCCCCTATCGGGTTCTTTCTCAGGGCAAAGGATATAAGAGGTTCCCCATCTACGCAGTTGGAGACACCATCCAGCTGACTGTTGCTTTCGACAAGACCATCAATGTAACGGGAACCCCGCAGCTGGAATTCGCAATGGGCTCTTCCATAAAGGAAGCCAGCTTCACAAGCATAGACGGGAACTCCCTGATTTTCGAGTATCCAGTAGTCAATGGCGATAAGGACACCGACGGAATCTCGGTAAAGGCCAACTCCCTATTGCTGAACGGAGGAACTATCCAAAGTGAGTCTGGTACAAGTGCCAACCTTTCCCATGATGCCCTGCCCGCGCAACGCGGGCACAAGGTCGATGGGATACCCCCAACAGTCAAAACACTTTGGATACAAGACGGGGAACCGGTCCCTATCGAAGTTCTGGGAATCGGGGATCAGGTCATCGTTGGGATTCATTTCTCCGAGCAAGTTTATAGCAGCATTCAAGGACCACCACAGATACGCCTTCAGGTGGGCGACGCCGAACGAGCGGCCTCCTTTCAGAGTGAGGGCTGGGGAAAATCCTTTGTTTACTTCATTCAAGAAGGGGACTTGGACCCCGACGGCTTAAGCGTTAAAGCCAATTCCATCGACCTGAATGGAGGCTTCATCAAGGACCGCGCCGGCAACCCCCTAGTTCTAAGCAACCCGGCAAAGAACTACGGTAGCAAAAGGATTAGAACCAATGAGGACGGATCCATCGAGGTCATGGGACCAGTCGATGTCGATGGAATAAGGCCCGTCGTCGATAGCCTGGCTATTATTTCCGACCCTGGCAATGATAAAACCTACGAAGCGGGCGACGTTGTCAAGGTTAGCGTGAATTTCAGCGAGCCTATGACGGTCCCGGAGACAGGCGGCGTATGGCACGGAAAGCGCTTTACGTCCGTTCCATCTCTTTTTCTGAACATCGGCGGAACTGAACGAAGGGCTTGGTTTGAAAACGTGGACGGAAACAGTGTGATTTTCGCGTACACCATCCAAGACGACGACCAGGATTCAGACGGAATTTCAATCGGCGCTAACAAGCTGACCGTAAAGCACGAAGACAAAGAACTACAACACCCTTTAATTGTCGCCTTGATTCGGGATCGGCCAGACACAAAGGTTGGAGTCAACGATGCTGACCTGACCCACTCGGCCCTGGCCGACAATCCCTCGCACCTAGTTGGGGAAGCCTCGGAGCAGCAGAAGCAACGGACCCCAACCAACCAACCACCAACAGTGTCCGGCACCCTGGCAGACGTCACCATCGTGAACGAGAGCGGGACGAAAAGGGTGTCCCTCTCTGGAGTGTTCAGCGACACCGACGCCGACGCCCTGACCATCACCGCCGCATCCTCCGACGAAGCAAAGGCGACGGTGTCTGTTGCCGGCGACTACTCGACACTGACGGTGACGGCCAAGGCCCGTGGCACGGCGACCGTTACGGTCACCGCCGCCGACGGCAATGGCGGTACGGTGGACGACAGCTTCACGGTAAAGGTGAAAGCCGCCCCGGTGGTGGCCCAGCCTTTGGGCGACGTGATTGACCTGGAACCTGAAGAGACCCACACGGTTTCGATGTCCGGCGTGTTCAGCGACGCCGACGGGGACGCGGTGACCGTGACCGAGGCGTCGTCATCGGACACCTCAATAGCGGCGGTATCGGCCGCCATCGACGGCGCAACGGCTGCCATCACCGCCGTCACGGTGACCGCCGGGTCCGAGGGCACGGCCACCATCACGGTCACGGCCCGGGACGCCGACGGCAACACGGTGCAGGACGCCTTCGACGTAACGGTGAACGCCCCTGCCGCGCAGCAGCAAAAGGTGAACAACCCGCCCACGGTGTCCAGCGCCATCGCCGACGCCACCATCGCGAACGAGGGCGGGACGCATGGGGTCTCACTGTCCGGGGTGTTCGACGACGCCGACGGCGACGACCTGACGGTCACGGCCAGTTCGTCGGACGAGAACACAGCCACGGTGTCGGTGTCCGCCGACTACTCGACGCTGACGGTAACGGCCCAGGCCCGGGGCACGGCGACGATTACAGTCACCGCCGCCGACGGGAACGGCGGCTCGGTGGAGGACAGTTTCACCGTCAGGGTGAAGGCCGCGCCGGTGGTGGCCTCGGCCATCAGCGACGTATCGGGCCTGGAGGAAGGAGCCACGCGGGACGTGTCCCTGTCGGGCGTATTCAGCGACGCCGACGGCGACAGCCTGACCATCACCGCCGCGTCCTCGGACGAGGGCAAAGCCACCGTGTCCGTGTCCGCCGACCGGTCCGCGCTCACGGTGTCCGGTGTGTCCGAGGGAACGGCGACCATCACGGTTGCGGCCCAGGACGCCGACGGCAACACCGTCAGTGACGCCTTTGACGTAACGGTCGTCAAAGCCCCGGAGCCCGAGCCCGAGCCGGTGGAACTGCCCGGCCCGGTGTTGGGCCTGGAGCTGACGGCGACCCACGACAGCGTGAGCGTCAGCTGGAGCGCCCCGGAGAGCGGGGATGCGCCGGACGGCTACATCGTGAACATCAAGCGCCAGGGAGGCGGCGACGGCGAGACCCGGAGGCCCGGGGCCAACAAGACGTCCCTCACGTTCCGGGACCTGAACGGCGGGTCCACCTACGAGGTGTGGGTGCGGGCGCAGAACGAGGCGGGCAAGGGCGAGCGGGTCAAGGCCAGCGTCACCCTGCCCGTGGAACTGCCCGGCCCGGTAGCGGGTCTTGAGGTTACCGCAACCGGGGACGGCGTGGCGGTGAGCTGGAGCGCCCCGGAGACGGGCGGCGCGCCGGACGGGTACATCGTGCACATCAGGCCGGAGGGCGGCGCTGAGGGCAGCGGCCGGACCAGGACGCCCAGGGCGAAGAAGACCCAGGTCAGCTTCGAGAACCTGGAGGCGGGCCAAACGTACAAGGTATGGGTGCGGGCCCAGAACGAGGCCGGCAAGGGGGAGCGGGTCCATGCCAGCATCACCCTGCCGGAGGCGGAACCACCGCCTGACCAGGGCGAGCAGGGAGAGCAGGGGGTCGGGCAGCAGGACGGCCAGTCGGGGCAATAGCCCCGGCGCGGCCTGCGGAGGGAATGGCCGCCAGCGTGGGAATGCCACCAAGCCCGAGACAACAAGAACCGGGCAGGCTCCAGAACTCCCGGAGCCTGCCCCGTCCGGTTTCAAGGGGGTGCCGTAGATGCCGAGACAGCGCATCAACTACTTCAGGGACACCTACGTCTTTCCCGAGGACTTCCCCCAGCGCCTGATACGGTTCAAGGAGGAGTCGCGCCTGCCGTGGGCGGAGATCGCCCGCTGCATCGGCACCTACGCCCACACCGTGTGGCGCTGGAAGGAGGGCCTGGGCCGGCCCAACGCGCAGCACATGATGGCGCTGCTGAAGCTGGCCGACGACCATGGCCTGGGCCACCTGTTCACCGACTAGGGGCAAAGACAGCCGAATAGAGACGGGAAACGCGAAAAGGCCGCATATACGGTAGTAAGAGGGGAATACACCCGCTGGTGGTGTATTCCCCTCCGCGTTTTCTAGGCCGTACCCGTCTCCGGCTTGCTGAGCATCACCCCGTACCCCCGCTCGTCCACGATGTGGTTCACCGACAGCCGGCCCCGGCTGTCGTAGCCGCTGGTGTAGGCGAATTCGACCTCAGCGCCCCAGGGTACCCGCCCGCCGGTGCGGATCGTGCCAGCCCCGGGCCCGCCGGCGCCCTTGACCACCACGCCGTTACGGGAACCCTTCTTCCAGGCCATCACTTTGAGCTCCACCGGGGCCACCAGTTCCTGTGTAGTAGGTGCGAACAGCACCTCGTACAGCCGCCGCAGCACGTCCCCGGACGGGGTGCGCTGGCCGTTCATGATCTGGGAGAGATAGGAGACACTGATGCCCGCCCGCCGGGCCACCTCGTTCTGGCTCCAGCCGTGAGCATCCATGCGCTCCCACAGGGCTTGCGGGTCCACGGTGGGAAGCTGGGCGGCCTCGGCCTTGACCGGAGCCTCCAGGACGGACTCCATCCGGGCCTGGGCGGCGGGACTCAGATGGCGCTGGCCTCGCGACACCTGCACCACGTACCCATAGCTCAGTCCCGTCCGGTCGGCCACCTGCCGCAGGGTCAGGCCCCGCTCCCTGGCCCGCTCCCGGACGTAGCTGCTTTCTCCGCCTTGCACCACGCCGCCCTGGCGATAGACCACGCCCTGGCCGGGGACCTCTCCCAGGACGGCCATCGCCCTTTCCCGCAGCATGGGGGTCCAGGGCCGGCGCCCGTTGGCCACAGAGCTCAGGTGCCCGTAGTTGACGCCCATCTGTTCCGCCAGTTGCTTCAGGTTGAGGCCGCGCTTCCTGGCCGCCGCCCTCAGTTCGCTCTCGGGCTTGCCCTGGTTCTGTCCTTTGTCCTCCTCGCCGTGATGTACCTCCGGGGCTTTGCCGGTGGCCGATACGGGGATGTCGTTGCCGTTGAGCGTTGCCGTGGTGGTGTCTACGCTGGTATTCGCCTTCATGTCGCTTCCTCCGAAACGCAGAAAGCGGGGGCCGGTCTCGTTCGATTCGAGACCGGCCCCCGCTTTGCTGTAAGCTGTGAATTTTCAGTCTTGGGTGCGGCTTGCCGTGTCCGCTCTTTTGTCTCAACCGCCTCGCTCAGGAGAGAGAGACGGGCCTGGGTCTATCGCTGGTTCACCCCCTCTTCCTCCATCATTTCAATGGCGGAGGGAGAGTCCGGGTCAATGTTTCGCGGTGGTCACCTCCTGATCTTGGTTGTGGTTGTGGTCGTTGACTTTCCGCCCATTGATGCCGAGGCCGAGGCCGTGGTTGCCGCCGGTGGCGGCACCGCAGGCAGGCTGTTGCCGCCCCCCCGCACCGGACGCGCTACCCCCTGCTTGGATTGCATTGGAGAGCGCCGATTTCAGGCTTGGCGCAAGGCGCAGGTCTCCCAGGGCGGGTTGAGCGCCGCACTTCGGGGCCCCGCTGCCGGACGCACTCCGCCTACGGTGAGCCGCGCAACGGAGAACGCCGTGTTGGAGTTGGTGAAAGACGCAGTTCGCCCAGGGCGGTGATTCGCGGTTCCAGCGAACCCGGGGAACTGCAAGTGAGGGGAAGGTCAGGGAGAACGCACTCCGCCCGGGCGGCGCCGGCAGCGGAGAATGCCGATTCGGGGCGTGGCAGGAGACGCAGCCAGTCCACGGCGTCGCCCGGGCCAACGCGAACCCAGTAGGCTGCAATGAGAGGGTGTTAGTAGCGAGCAACGCAGTCCGGCCAGCGGCCAGGTGGCAAGCCACCGAGTCAATGGGAACCGCGTTGCAACGGCAAGCGTCCGGTCGGCGATGGGACCGCCGGGACCGGAGCGTACGGGAAGCGCCTCGGCGCCGCCGCCGTTCAGCAGCTACGCCGCAGGTGCGTTAGGGCAGCCGGAACCTGATGCCAGTTCCAACCGCAATGTCCAGGGACGCGAAGCAGTCTGAACCGCTCCGCTAGTCAAACCTGATGGGTGAGGGAATCCGGGATACCGTGTTGTTCCTCGCCGTACCTCCTTTCGTGCCAGGTTTAGCCGTTAGTTGGGATGCCGTGTAGTTTCTGTGCGCCACCTCCTTGACCACTATGATGCGCCTTGGGCTGGGGTTCCGGCCGGGACAGGAGTGTCAACCACGCCGACGCCCCAGCTATCGTGGGAAACAAAGCGCCGCCAAGCGCCCCGTCTCCGATGTCCAACGGAAGGAGGGATCAACTCCAACCGCCGGACGGGTGTCCACCGACCGGGGGACCAACGTCAAACCCCGACCGGAGGACTGGACCGAGGACGGAGGACTTGAACACTCCGCCGGTTCGGCCCGCGCTGCCAGCGGAGAGCAATCTCAAATCCGCAGCGGCAGCATTCCCTCTTGGGCGACCTTCCAGAGAGCAACCTCAAATCCGTCAGGTCATGCCCGGGCAACAGGGACCGTGCCCCCGAGATTTCTATGGCGGGAAACCTCGGAAAAGCCAGACAACGCAATTAGTATCACCCGACTCCACGCCGATTTTCCAGACCCTGCGGGGGCAATCGCCCAAATCGTTCAATCCAGTTCATAAAAAGTTCCACAAAACTTACACAAAAATTTACTGATGCCGCCGGCGGCCCGGAGCGCCCCTATTTCCGCCAGTTTCCAGGCGTGAGCCAACACCGCACCCTGAGCCAGAAGTCCCGCCTGGCCCGCGCTTTCCGGGTGTCATCCAATGCCGTCCGGCGCCAGCTTATCTGCCCGCTGCGGGCGAAACCCCGCAGGGGCCGCTGCTCCGGCGGCAGGGTCAGCCCGTGTTCCTCCAGCAGCGCCAGTTCCAGTTCCAACAAGCGCTGTTCGTCTTCCAGCCACGCCAGCCCCCTGCCCCTGTTGGGGTGAGAATCCTTCAGCTCCCGCCACTCTACGATCAAGGGCCAGGCGGCGCCGAAGACCTCCTCGTCGTCGTTCGCAGGCTCCAGCGTCGCCAGGTCGGGATATTCCCGCCGTGGCAGGGGCCGCGACGGAAGGGTCTTGTTTCCCTCTGAACTCCAGGCTTGCGACGGACCTGCGTTCGCCTGAACAGCACCGGCGCCGGTCTGTCCGGCACTCTCACCATCGTTTCCCGGCGGGCCGCCGACCTGTCCCTCCACAGCCGCCAAACGCCGCCGCGCCTCTCTGCCCAGGGCCTCGTGGTCCTGTTCCAACCACTCCAACCTTTCCTCCAGCCTGTCGTTGCGCTCCCGCTGCCGGGCCGCCGCCGAGCCCACACCGTCCTGCAACGCCCGCTCCAACGCCTGGCGCACCCGACGGGTCAGCTCCCCGGTCCGGGCGCTCTCGGCGATGGTCTTCCGGTCGATCTCCAGCACCCGCGCGGCACCGTGATAGCCCTTGTCCCGCACCAGTTCCTGCAACAGCGTCATCAGCCGCAGGTGGTAGACGTTGGCCACGTCCTTGCTGTCGTCGATGCCGTGTCCCGTGGTTTTCATGGTTCCCTCCTCCTGCTCAGGTCATCAGCCGCCGGGTCCCGGCCCTGGGGGTCCCCTGGGGCGGCTCCGGTCTCCGAACCGCCCGAATCCGGCGCGTCACGCACCGGCACATCGCGGGCCATTTTGGGCCGTTTTTCCACGCCGGAGCCGTTTTTCGCCCCGTCACGCACCCCCACGTCAATTGGGTTTTTCGCATCCAGACCGGAACCCGCCCTTAAGTCAAAGTGTTTGCTGGAACCGTCCTGTAGGGGGGGTGATTTGTCCCTGTTTCAGCTTTGAAACCACCCACCTGGCGGCTGCCGACCAAAACTCAAACTCCTGTACACCCCCAGTACAGCAGGGAAGTGGCCGGATGCCGAGGGACCCGTGAGGGTTATCAAGGTTGATAACCCCTACGGGTAGTTTCCCGCCGCCGTCCCGTTGGCCACACTCTGCTGCGGCGTTGGCGACGACGCCGATTACCAAAACCAATGCAAGGTGAACGACATGATCCTGAACCGTGTATTCCAGCACGACATGGAGGCCCAATCCCAGACCCACGACGAGGGGATATGCGAGACAAGACAAGAACAAACGGAAAGCCCGGTCCCTCCGGGAGCAACCGGACTTCCGGGACCGACGGCAGGAAAACGCCAAGGGAAACCGCCCCGCAGCGCACCGACGCGGAGCGGGAGACGACGCAGACCGGGCTGCGCATCCTGGCCCGCATGATCGCCCGCGCCCACCTGCGGCGGGATATGGACCAGGCCGCCCAAAAGCGGCCACCGGAACCGGGGACAGGGGCCTGAGCCGTTCCCGGAAGCGGCGCCGCGTCCAAAGGCTGCGTACGCCCCCTGTGCTTCCCCGAGATAATCGCATTCGCGGACCGGCAGCCCCCGCGCCATACCACAAAGCTCGCTCAAATGTAATGCCTCGCGAGGCATTACGAGCGAACAATTTCTCCTGGACAATGGAGTGTTGGGCCACTGCCACGGGAGGAATGAGCATGACAACAACCAACACCAACACGCCGGTCCCGGCAGAGGACGAGTTTTCCAGCGCCAACCTCGAATGCGCCATCCGGCACTACGTGCAAACCTACGCCGACTGGCGCGGCAGCCATAAAGCGATGGAGCGATTCGGCGTCTCGCGCCAAACCCTCTGGCGGTTCCTGGAACGGGGACACCTGGGCCGCGCCCTGCCCAAAGCCGTCCTGGACAGCGTGGGCGACAGCGTCGAGGCCGTCGACGCGGCCACCTGGGCCGTCGTGGCCTCGGAGCGCATCACCGCCAACTTCAACCGTGCCGCCAGGAACCGGCGCCCGGCGGGTCCCGCCCTGCGCCGGGGGCAGGAGGACGCCCTGCTGCAACTGTGCGCCGCCCCGCTGACCACCGTGAGTGAGCTGGCCCGCTTCAACCGGGAGCCGCCCACCACCCTGCGCGGCAGGCTGGACCGGCTGGCGGAACTGGGCCTGGCGGATTCGGTGTCCCACAGCCTGGCAGCCCTGGGACCAAAGCCCCAGCGCCGCTACTTCCCCAAGAAAGAGGGAATCCACGCCGCCGCCGCTCTTGAGTCGGGCATCAGGAGTTTCCTGGCCGACCGGCCGGTGTCCCGCCAGTGGTTCCGCCTGCTCACCGAACGCCTGGACGCCGTGGCCGTGCTCTCCCACGTGGCCGCCCTCATCGCCGACGCCGACCCCGAGGGAGACCCCGTCCGAGTGGACCACTACCGCCAGGGACCCTACGACCTGCTGGTTACGCTGTCTCAAGGCCGTTCCGTGGGCATCCTGCGCCAGGGGCCGACCCTGCCCTCGGCCCACCTGCGCTACCGCCTCAGGACCGTCGAGAACCTGCCCGTGAGCGAGAGGCCCACGGTGACCCTGGTGATCACCGGCTCCGACCAAGCCACCAGGCGCGCCGTCCGCACCCTGGGCCACCCGGTGGAGCACGAGAGCTTTTTCGTGTCCACCGAGGGGGAGCAACTGGCCGGGGACCACCGTTTCACCGCCTGGCAGCAGTGCGGCCACGGGATGGGCGTGCAGGTGAAGATCGCCCCCCACCTCTCCCTGGAGAACATCGTCGCCTCCATCGGCTGGCTGGTGGACAAGTACGCCTCCGTGCGCCGCGACCGAACTCCGCCGCACAGGCGCCAGCCCGAACCGGACCCGTATTCCCTCTACCCCGAGCACCTGCGGGCCGCCCTGCCCGACCCGACGGAGCAGGTCAAGAGTTCCCTGGCCGTCCAGCTCAGCCGCGCCGAGAAGGACGCCCTGGACCTGCTGGCCGCCTGGCCCCTGTGCACCACCGACCAACTCATGGGGCTGATGGGCGGAGTAACCCGCCGCCGGGCCAACCAGGTGCTCCGGTCCCTCACACAACTATCCCTGGTCCACTCCGAGAGCCAGCGCCACGTCCTGGCCGACGAGGGGCTGCGCTACCTGGCCCGCCGGGACCGGGCCGCCGTGAGGATCGCCCTGGGCCGCTGGAGCGCCCGAAAGCGGCGCCGCAGCCGGGACAGCGCCCCGGTCATAGCCGGCACCTCCCTGCGCAGCCTGGACTCCCAGCTGGACCACCAGGACGCCATCAACACCGTCGTGGCCGCCCTGAGCGCCGAGGCCGCCCGCTCCAAGGACCACCACCTGCTGGAGCTGCTGCCCACCTCCCGTTCCAGCATCGGCTACCGCTACCAGGGCCAGGACTACGTGATCCACCCGGACGCCGCCTTCTGGCTGTCATACCAGGGCGACTGGCGTCCCTACTTCCTGGAGTTCGAGCGCCGCGCCGTCACCCCCAGGCGGGTCCGCGAACGGCTGAAGAACTACCCCCGCTATTTCGCCAGCGGCTGGGCCGGCGTGGACCACGCCGGGCAGCTGCCCCTGGTGCTGTTCGTGTTCGAGACCCACGACGCCGAGGAGTCCTTCCTGCGGGCCGCCGGAGCCCACCGGCTGCCCATCTGCACCTCCAACCTGGAAATGATCGCCGACCTTGGCGTGTTACGCGAGGCGTGGCGCTGGCCGCCGCCGAATGCCCCGGACCGGCTGCCGCTGCACCGTCTGGGCGAGGGCTACAAAATTGTACCTTCCCGTTCCAGGCATTTCCTGTAGGGGAGCTACGGTCACACGTGATTTCCAGGGTACTAACCCTGTCAGACCCCCAAGGCCCGGAGCGCGTACATTTTGTTTCAGATATCGGATCCTTCGGCAGAGGCAGACCGGCTCCGCGTCCGTGGGCGGAGGAGCCGCTGACACGTATGACACATTAGGATTGACCCGTAAATGAAACGTGATGACACAACGGGAGGAGAGGACATGAGAATGCTGACCAAGGCGGAAGCCTGCCGGGAGTTGAGGCTGTCCCTGTCCACGCTGAACCGGCGCATCGCCGCCGGGGAGGTGCCGGTAAAGAGGGAGCCGCGCGGACGGTGCCACCGGGTGTACGTGATGCTGGACGACGACCCGCCGGTGAACACCGACACCCCCGATCCGGCTCTGGCGTCCGCCCGGGAGAAGATTCAGGACTTGGAGGCGCAGGTGGAGTTGTTGCAGGGACGGCTTGAACTTGAACAAGAACGCAACGCCGGGCTGGTCAGCCAGATGAAAACTACGCAGAAACGGCGTCGCCCCTGGTGGCAGTTCTGGCAACGGTGAAACCGCCGGCTTCTGGGCTGTAGCCGTTGACAGGAAAACCCGGGAGGAGCAATATTTTGGTAAGACTGGATAACAAGGATGCCGCCATGCCAAGAACGACAAAGACCATCACCTTCTCATTGCCGCCGGAAATGGCGAAGCGCCTGGACCAGGCCATGCAGGGACAGGGCCGGTCCCGGAGCGAGTTCTTGCGGGACGCTGTGGTGCGCTACATCGAGGAGTGCGAGTGGCGGCAACTGCTCCGGTATGGGGAGGAGCGTACCAGGGAGCGGGGCATCGGACCCGAGGACGTGGCCGGGTTGGTGGAGGAATACCGGAACGAGGCGGGTCGGACCCGGCCGTGAGAGTGGTGCTGGACACCAACGTGATCGTCTCGGGCCTGAACTTCCCCGGCAACGAGCGGTTGGTGCTGGAGCTGGCCCTGCGGGGACGGTTCGAGTTGTTCCTGTCCTGGTTCATCCTCGGCGAGGTTTCCGGGGTGTTGACGCGGAAATTCGGCTGGGACCAGGAACAGGTGGTACGGGCGGTAAGTGCCTTACAAAACGCCGCCACCATCGTCGAACCGCCACGACTGGCGGAAGTGATCGGTGGTGGCCATGCCGACAACCGCATCTTGGAGTGCGCGGTGGAGGCTTCCGCCGACTACGTGGTGACCGGGGACCGGCGGCATCTGTTGCCGCTTGGGGAACACTGGGGCACAAGAATTCTCAATGCTCCCCGGTTTCTATCGGCCTTGGAGATCTAAACCGGCTGCGACGCAACACGTCGCCTAGCGAGGCGAGAAATGAAAAACTTCGACCAGTGGATGATAGACCGCCAGGCCGAATGGCGTAGGACACACATGGCATCCCAGGAGTGTGGAAAGTACAGGGGCCGTCCCTATGCCCACATCTTGCCGAAGGACCTGTGGGAAGAAGGTCTGTGGTCCGGTATAGGCCCTGAGTCGGAAAACTCGCTGCCAGGATACCTTCGGAGAACTGGCGTCCAAAAGCATGAATATGCCCACCACCTCAATAGCTCGTGGATGCTATGCGCGAACTTGTACTTTCCCTTCGGGGGCTCTGCCCATGGCAAGGCGTTGCTCGCTTCGTTTCTCAAACGTCGCGTCGCCGTGGAGATCGACTCGCTAGAAGAAATCGAGCTGGAGTATGAGGATAGCGACGGTATGCTAAGACCTTCACTCTTGCTGGGAGAAAAAGGCACCAGGGGCGCTCACCAGACGTCGCCGGACCTTGGCTTGTTGGTGAACAGGTGCCGAGGGCTGGTACTAGTCGAGAGCAAGCTCACCGAGGACAGCTTCTACAAGTGCTCCGCGTGGAAGCACAAGGGAAGTCGTAGGCTGCCTGGCAACCACGAACCTAACCGCTGCAAGAACCCGCTGGCCGTCGCGAAATACTATGCAAGTCAGTGCCACCAACACCACCCAGCTTGGGGACGGATGTATTGGCAGCATTTGGCCCCGGTTGTCGATGAAGAAGCCTTGGCTGGTTTACCCCACTGCCCAGCAATGAAGGACGGCTTCCAGCTGCTCCGTCAGCAAGCCCTGGCCGAAGGTATCGCTCAGTCTGGACGATACGATTTGGTAGTGTCGGCGGTAGCGGTTGACGAACGCAACGACGATGCGGAAGCTGCCCTCAAGCGGAGTGGGATTGCAGGACTGAGGCAGTGGGGACAGCTATTCAGGGGCCGGGCGCGGTTTGCCGTTTTCACACATCAGGAGTGGGTCGGATGGGTTCAAGAACACGATACTGGGGCGTGGAGCGATTGGTTGAGCTATGTCCGCGCTCGCTACTGCCTGCAAGGGTAACAGCCGCTTGGAAACCCGGTTGTGATTTTGGGGAGGTTCGGTAAGCACAAGCCCGAGACTGCCCTACAGAGATAGGTCTAGGCTGGAAAGGAGTAGCAGATTGCCGTTGGACAAGAACGCATACCACAAATTGGAGCGGCTATTTGAGGCACAGGTCGATAGGGACAAGGCCCATGCCATCGAGCGGGTCGTGGAGGGCTGGGGCATCTATTTGCCCTGTGTGGAGCCGGAGTCCTGGGTAGACTACGTGATTGTCGGAATGGAGCCCAGCTTTGGATGGGCCAACAGCATCGAAGCCGCGCGGAAGAAGGTGCAAGAGGGATTTCGGAACTCCTCCCTTTCCGGCAGGACATTGTCCGGCAAAGAAAGCGACACACTGTCTCTCTTCCTGCTCTCCATAGATCGGTTCCTCCTCCAACTCGGACAGACGTGCCACATGACGGACTTGTCGAAGGGTGCAATGCCGGTGGCGGTTGCGGCTCTTGACCGTGACCGCCGGTATGAGGAATGGTACCCGCTGCTGTTGGAAGAGATTGCCATTGTGGGAAAACCCGGTGCTCCGGTCATCGCCATCGGCAAGCAGGTGAAGAAATTCATGCAGAGGCACGACCTGCAACGAGAGACCGGCAGACCTCTCTATGCCGTTCCCCACTACTCCATGCAAGCGTCCGCGTCTTGGAAGGAGGAAGCAGAGAAAGCCCCCGGTGATTTTGAGGCGTTTGAGACTGCGGAATTTGGCGCGGGTAGCTGCTGGGCAGCAGACCTGTCCCCCGCGAAGAAGCAGTTGGTGTTCGCCTACAGGAAGCAATTCGAGGCGATTCGAGCGGCGGGGAATGGGGTGCACTCGGACTGAAATGCCATTCGACTGGATAGCGTAAGCTTCCCGCAAACAACACGGAGTGTCTCAGATTTGGTTGTACTCCTTGACAACAGCTCCCTTGATGAGTCATGATAGTGAGTAAGACCCAGTAATATTTGGAGGGCGACATGAAAAAGCAGTTTCAACCCCTGACCCCGGCGGCCCTCTACGCCCGGGTCTCCAGCGACCGTCAGGACGTGGACCTGTCCGTGGCCGCGCAGCTACGGGCGCTCAGGGAGTACGCCAAGAGCAACGGCTACTCCGTGGCCCGCGAGTACGTGGACGAGGCCGAGAGCGGCAGGATCGCCGACCGGCCCCAGTTCCGCAACATGATCGACGAGGGCGGTAAGGCGAAGGCGCCGTTTGAGGTGATTCTCGTCTGGAAATTCAGTCGGTTCACCCGCAAGCGGGAGCACGCCGTGGCCTTCAAGTCCATGCTGCGGCGCAAGGGCATTCGGGTGGTGTCCATTACCGAGCACGCCGACGACTCCCCCACCGGCAAGCTGATGGAGGCCATCATCGAGTCCGTGGACGAGTTCTATAGCGAAAATCTTGCCGAAGAAGTAAAGCGGGGAATGCGGGAGGCGGCGTCCCGGGGTTTCTTCCTGGCGTCCCGCGCTCCCTTTGGCTACAACCGCGTCAAGGTCAGCGACGGGGTGAAGGACCGCCCTACCCTGGAGATCGACCCGGTGGCCGCGCCTATCGTCAAGGAGATATTCGAGAGTTCCCGTAGGGGCAACGGGCTGATGGAAATCTGCAAGGAGCTGAACGGCAGGGGCATCACCAACCGGGGACGCCGCTGGCAGAAGAACGTGGTCCACTACCTGTTGACCAACGAAGCCTACACCGGCGCCGCCGTCTGGGGCGTCAAGAGCAAGAACGAGAATGCGGGGGAACCGGTGCGGGTGGAGAACGCCTGGCCCGCCCTGGTTTCCAGGGAAACTTTCGAGGCGGTGCAGCAAGCCCTCCACGAGCGGGCGCCGGCTAAGCAGCGGCCCGGACGGGTCGGCAGCCAGTATCTCCTGAGCGGCCTGCTCCGCTGCGGGGTGTGCGGCAAGCCCTATTCGGCCCAGGGCGCCAAGAGCGGCCAGTTCGCCTACTACGTCTGCGCCAGCCTGTTCCGGGAGGGAGCGGGAGCGTGCAGCAATGGGAAGTACCTGAACGCCAGCAAGGTTGAGGACCTGGTCATCGAGAAGGTGAGGGAGCGGATTCTCACCGAGGAGACCATCACCGAGCTGGTGACTCTGGTGGCCGAGGAGATCGACAACCTGGCCGGTGAGGTCAACGGACGGCTGACCGCCATCAACAGCGAGTTGAGCGACGTGGATACTCGCCTTGAGAACCTCTACCAGGCGCTGGAGACGAAACAGTTGCCCATCGAGGCGCTGTCGCCCCGCATCCTAGCCCTGAAGAGCCGCCAGGACCAGTTGGTGGCGGCGCGGGAAGGGGCCGAGGCCCAGCTTGAGCAGCGGCGGGCGGAGTTGCCCACCTCAAAGGAGATCAAGGGGTACGTGTCAGACTTCCGGGAGTTCCTGATGGAAGGGACGTTCCCGGAGCGGAAGGCCCTGATCCGCAACTTCGTGCAGGGGATCGAGATCGTGGAGGACGAGGCGGTTCTGACGTACACCATCCCCATGCCGCAGGACGGGGTGACGTCAGAATCGGCCTCGGTTCTTGATTTTGTCCAGTCCGGCCCACCAATCTCCCCCTTCGCCTCCTGCTATTTCGTTGCCCCCTTGCCCGACTACAAAGCCAAGGCCTGCCAATCCCTGGTGGCAACCGTCTGCGCTTAGCACGCGGTGGGGAAGTCATTTCCTTCGAAAATGCCATTCTCCCGCTGGAGGCGGCGGACGTAGCAGATAATGTTGTCCACGTCAGGTTCCTTCAAACCGGCAACGGGAGCCATATTACCGAAGGTCCAGTGATGCTGACGCACACCTACCTTTACCGCGTTGTGGATACTGGCGTCGGGGTGATGGCCCGGATGGTAAACCCGGTGAATCAACGTTGGGCCCAAATTGGTACCGGCCGCTTCAAGCCCGTGGCAGGCGGAGCAATTGGCGTTGAACAGCTCTTCTCCTTCTTGGGCCATGGCGGCGCGGCTCAGCTCCGACGTCGTTCCCTCCCCTTCGGTACCGCTGGCGCCGGAACCATTGTCACCCTGGCATCCAGCCAACAGCAGGCAGGCCATCAGGGCCAGCAGACCGGCCTTAATATGGCTACTCTTTCGGTTTCTTAAGGTTGGCAGTTTGTGCATTTGACCGGTAATTCTCATCATCAAGAACGTTGCCCTCGAACAGCGGTCACTCCAGCAGGAACCCTTCGTAACCGTTGGCAGCTACATCGGCGCGCTTGGCCCGCATTATGGGAGCGGTGTCGGGGCTGGTCAGCAGGGCGCGGGCCTTGCCGGGAATGTTGGCCCCGACGTACCAGGAATTGGCCTGGGAGCGGAGAATTTTGGAGCCTTCCTCGTTGACGTGGTTGACCCACTCGTCTTCGGCATCCAGGGTTGGCGAAATGCGGACGTATTCATTCTCGCGCACGTAGCGGATGCAATCGGTTACCCAATCCACCAGGGGTTCGGCGGCCCGGACAAAGTTGCCCACTGAAGCGGAGTTGATGGTGAACATGTTGGGGAAACCACTACTCTGGATGCCCAGGTAGGTGCGGGGCCCGTTGGCAAACTTGTCCGTCAATAGCTGCCCACCGATTCCCCGGACATTGATGCGGTTAAGGGAACCGGTGACGGCGTCGTAACCAGTGGCGAAGATGATGACGTCAAGTTCATACTCGGCTTCGGCAGTCTGCAGGCCGGTGGGGGTTATGCGCTGGATGGGAGCCTTCCTGACGTCGACCAGCAGTACGTTGTCCCGGTTATAGACCTCGTAGTAGCCGCTCTCGCAGGGAAGGCGCTTGGACCCGAACATGTGGTCCTTGGGGACCAGCATCTCCGCGACTTCCGGGTCGTGGACGCGCTCACGAATTTTGCTGCGGACGAATTCAGCGTAGTCCTCGTTGGACTCGCCGGGCAGCATTACGTCGTAGAAGTTGGAAAGCCACTTGGAAAATCCGGGTTCCTGCCACAGCCGCTCGTATTGTTCCTGCCTTTCCTCGTCCGACACTTCCATTGCGGAACGGGGATCGAACAGGTGCATGAAGGAGCCGGCCGTCTCGCTGCATCGACGGAAAATCTCCGGATAGTTGTCCCTGATTTCCCGCATCATCTCGTCGGTAATTGGCCGGTTGCGTAGAGGGGCGCAGAAGTTGGGGGTGCGCTGGAAGACGGTGAGGTGCCCCACTTCCCTGGCTATTTCGGTAATGAGCTGAACAGCCGTGGCGCCGGTGCCGACGACACCCACCCGCTTGCCGGCCAGGTCCATTCCTTCCTTCGGCCAGCGGCCAGGATGGCACCATTGACCCTGGAAATCTTCAAGGCCTTCGAAGTCGGGGACGTAATGGGCGGAGAGGAGGCCCACGGCCGTTACCAGGAAGGGCGCGCGAGCCAGGTGGCCATCGGCTATTTCCACCAGCCAGGTGTTGCGGTCCTCCTCGAAAGTGCAGGAAGCCACCCTGGAATTGAAGCGAATGTCACGCTTCAGATCGAACTTGTCGGCAACGTAGTTCAGGTAGCGTTCGTTCTCGGGCTGACCGGAATAAAGTTCCTTCCAGTCCCATTCCTGGAGCAGTTCCTCGGAGAAGGAATAGCCGTAGGTGTAGCTCTCCGAGTCGAAACGAGCGCCAGGGTACCGATTCCAGTACCAGGTGCCGCCCACGCCATCTCCATCCTCGAACACTCTCACCTTCATCCCGATGTTTCGCAGGCAGTAAAGCTGGTAGAGGCCCGTAACGCCGGCGCCGATCACTATGGCGTCAAAGTAGTCAACATCGCCGGCTGAACTGTTACGGCCAGCATTGATTTCAGATCCTTTGGGTGTCATATATTTCTCCTTCAGTTGGAGTCCAGCTAAATATACCAATAATTTCCTCCGGAAGCGATGCAACTGGTTAAAGCAGGCCCACTCAATTGTGGTTGACTTGCTGGTCAGGGCAGGGCAGGCGCCCGGGTCGGCCCCTGGGTGACCGGTTAGCCAAACCATATGATTCGCAACTGCGCAAACCGAATCCAGGTGGCCGCTAATAGCTACAATCCTTTGATATAATGTACCAATTCTTGGGCTACCCCCGGTTAGGGAGCCCACTGGAGGAGTTGTTAATTGGCCGCCACCGACATTAACGAACACGTCCGTTACGAACCCAACGAGAGCCCGCCGCCGCTTATCGCGCTGGGGGCTGCTGCGCAGGCCACGATCCTGATGATCACTCCGGTAGTATTGACCGTGGTTATCGTGCTGCGTATTGCCGACCAACCCCAGGAACTGATCGTCTGGGGGGCTTTTGGCGCGCTGTTGGTAAGTGGACTGACAACTATCCTGCAGGCCGCAGGCTTAGGACGGTTCGGGTCGGGCCATGTCCTGCTCATGGGAACCTCGGGGGCATTCATTGCAGTATGCATTGCCGCCCTGACGACCGCCGGGCCGGCAACAATGGCAAGCCTGATAGTAATATCCTCGCTGTTCCAGTTTCTGCTGGCTTACCGCCTGTCGGTGCTCAGGAGAATCTTCACGCCTGTGGTTACCGGGACCGTGATCATGCTGATCGCGGCCACGGTCTTTCCGGTGGTGTTTGACTCGCTTACCGATGTGCCGGAGGGTACTCACGGTGCGGCGGCCCCACTGGCTGCAGGGCTCACCATTCTCATAGTAACCGGCCTGGTGCTGCGGGGTCCGGCGCAGCTTCGACTGTGGTCTCCGATCATAGGCATAGTTGTGGGTTCCGCAGTGGGCGCGCCCTTCGGGATGTATGACTTTCAGCCGATTGTGGATGCCCCGTGGTTCGGGGTGGCCTTCAGTTCGTGGCCCGGGCTGGATTTGACGCCAGACCACAAGTTCTGGGCGCTGCTGCCAGCTTTCATCATTGTTACCCTGGTGGGGGCGATTGAGACCATCGGAGATGGCGTTGCCATCCAGCGGGTTTCCCAGAGGCGGCGGCGAGCCACGGACTTTAGGGTGGTGCAGGGAGCGTTGAACGCGGACGGTACCGGCAACCTGCTGTCGGGCCTTGTGGGTACGCTGCCCAACACCACCTACTCCACCAGCATTTCCCTGGCGGAAGTCACCGGGATAGGGTCCCGAAGGGTGGGGATCTACATTGGGGTACTCATTGCCGCCGTAGCGTTCTTCCCCAAGGTGGCTGCTGTGATTATCGCCATACCAACCCCGGTAGCCGCGGCGTACATTACGGTTCTGCTAGGGCTGCTGTTCGTTCAGGGGATGAAGATTGTCATCCAGGATGGAGTGGACCACCGCAAGGCCACCATTGCCGGTGTGGCCTTCTGGCTGGGCACAGGGTTTCAGAACCAGTGGATATTCGGCGACATGCTGGGACAGGGATTCCTGGGGGTATTGCTGGGAAACGGAATGACTTCCGGCGCCATTGCGGCGGTAGTAATGGTAGCCTTCCTGGAGCTTACCTCAGCCCGGCGCCGTAAGCTGGAGTTGGGGGTGAACGAAGAGGCCTTACCAAAGCTGCGAGAGTTCCTGAACCAGTTTGCATCGAGGGCGGGGTGGAACGAGGAATCAACGCACCGGCTGGCGCTGGTAGGAGAGGAAACCCTGCACAGCGTCACTTCGGAAGCGGACGATGAGGAAGATACCAGGCCGCGACGGTTGATGGTCAAGATACGCCATACCTCGGGCGGGGCGGAGCTGGAGTTTGTGTCCGGTCACGAGGGCGACAACCTGGAAGACCAGCTTACCTACCTGCAGGAACCCTCGGATGTTCCCGACGTACGGGAGATTTCATTCAGGCTGCTGAGGCACTACGCATCGTCGGTGCGGCACCAGAAGTACCACGGAATTGACGTGGTGTCGGTGGACGTGGCCGGTTCCCGGTAGGAATACCGGCGCTAGTCCAGTGGTTGTCGGGAATCAGTTGCCGCCCAGGCGGTGGCTGTCCAGGTACCGGCGCGCGGAAGCCAGCACCATGTCCGGGTCTTCCATGGCCACGAAGTGGGAACCCTTGGGCAGGGTCTCCATCCGAGCGCCCTTCACTTCGTTAAGGAAGTACTTGATCTCGTCGCTGTTGCGGGCGCCTTCGTCCGGGTAGTTGCCGGTGTTGCCCAGCAGCAGCAGGTATTCACCGCCGAGGCCCTTCAAGTACGGCGTGGGATTCAGGGAGTGCCGGGCTTCGTAGTAGATAGCCTCGACCTCAGTGGGGCACTTCAGTTCGGCTTTGCCGTCGTCCAGCAGACTGGTGCCTCCGTAGATGTAGTCCCGGACGGCATCATCGGTCCAGGTGCTAAAGACCCGGCGGTTGCGATAGGCGTCGTACATCACCTCGCGGGACTCCCATACAGCCCGCTTGTTGCGGGTGCGGTTCATTCTTTCCTCGCGCTCCTCCGGGTTATAGACCTCCAGGGCGGGACCCACGCGGGTGTCCACCAGTACGGTGGGGCCCATCGTGCCTGGGGCTTTATGGTTGGCGATCATGATGGTCATTCCACCGGCAGAATGGCCGATGGCGTAGGGAGGCTGGGAAGGATTCAGAGCCTGCACCAGGCCAACAACATCCTCGGCCATGTTATCAAAGGTGTAGCCGCCAGGCTTGTCGGTGTCGCCGTGGCCCCGCAAATCCAGGGACAAGACGTGGTAGTCACGGGCCAGATCTTCCGCCAGGGGACGCCACACCATGGCACACAGGCCAATACCGTGGGTCATTATCAGCGGTGGATTGGACGGATCGCCCCAGGAGAGGCAGTGCAGAGTTATGCTGTTGGCCGAGAAATACTTGCTGGTGGGTTCCAAGGTCTCCTCCGGTTATTGTTCATCCACTAACGGGCACGAATAATCAAGAATTTGGGTACTGGTTTCTGGAACCAGATCAGGCGCGGGTTGGCTCTCCTATGGGATGAAGCCTGGATACCGGCTTTCGCCGGTATGACGGGTCAAGGGGATTAACTTCCCTGACTGGGATCATCGTTACAAGAGGTTCCACCGGGGTTGGTCGGCGGCGGCCTCTTTAAGATGGTCAACTATCCATTCCCGAACATCGGGGGCGATATAAAAGGTGGGTCGGATGAGTTCGCTCTCGTCCGCCACCAGGTTTTCCTCGACCGCCAGCTGTGCCTCCAGGGTGCTGGGCATGATGCTCACGCCGACCCGCAGATTCGCCATTGAAGGCTGAATGTTGCGAAGGAAGGCCAGTTTCTCTTCCACCGACTCCCTGGTCTCGCCGGGTTCACCAAAACGCTGGGCGATGGTGTAGTTGAGGCCACCCTCCTCGCAAGTCCGGCAGGTCTCCAGCATGGGTTCCATTCTCTCGCCCAGGGTGGCGCCGTCGTGACTGTCTCCCCTCATGTTTCCCATCATTACCAGGACGCAGCCGGCGTCTTTCATCATCCCGACCAGTTCTGAATCGCAACTGTAGGGCGCGAGACCGGTGGTCCAATGGACGCCAATGTCAGCCTCGGACAGAGCCTGGCACAGTTGCTTGGCATGGGCGATGGGAATGTTGAAGCCGTTGTCGATGAAATGGACCTTGCGGAGGCGGAAGCGGGCTTCCATGTCTTTGACTTCCTGGACAACCTCTTCAATGGGCCGGATTACCCGCCACGCGCTGCGCTCCGCCGGTTCGGAGCCAGGTGATGTGGGGTAGTTAAAGTCACCCAGCTTGGTGACTATACCTACGCCGAAGCCGGCCAGGCGATACTTCTCCATGTCCAGTTCGTCGAACCTGGGCGGCATTGAGAAGTCAGACCGGCAGCGCATGCCGTTGAACTGGATGCCGGACTCATTGCGGTACACCAGGCCTGGCAGGTCAAGATAGGAGGGTTCGCCTATCTCTATGCGGCCGGCCAGTTCGGCAAAGGTCTCGCCGGCATCGCCAGCCACACCGAGGTCCGGTTCCAGGTAGGCGAAGCATTCGGTGGGAAGCAGACTGAAGGCGGGGCCGCCACACACTATGGGAGCGGAGGAGGTTTCGCGAACCTTGTCGATAACGTTCCTGGTGACAGGCAAGGCCCATTGTGGGTCCAGGTAACTGTGGTTGCTCAGGTTGCGCAGTGACAAACCGACCAGTTCGGGCTGGAACTGGTGAACGGCTTCCTCTACCTCGGCAAGATAGTCGTCGGAGAACATGAGGTCCAGTACCTTTAGCTGGTGACGTTCGGGGTCGAGGTGACCCGCCACGTAAGCCATTCCAATGGGAAGGGGCTGGGCGTTCATCCGGCTAACCAGACGGTTGTGCCTGTTGGTGGCGATTAACAGTATGCGCATCCCGAGACCTCCTTGCCTGGGTGGTTGCAAGGTCAATATACGTTATCCGTAGTGATAGGGCAATTGCCGGAGTGGCCTCCGCTTCGTGGGCTTCGGAGGGGCGACCTCACCAATGCAACCGGGTCGGGGTGAAAATTGTTTTTTCCTGCCATTTCCTTGCATTTCCGGTTATTTTGTAGCTGGGTGCGGGTGAGACTGACTGGCTTTTGAAAGGGTCATGCTTTCATTGCCAGCTTGCCTGTGAAGGAGGGCGCCCTCACCCCCGGCCCCTCTCCCGCCAGGAGAGGGGTGATCTTGTGTTGTTTATTATCTATTGATGGTAGGGGTGGGTAATCCAGGAGGGGAAGGGGGTGGGGGGGTTGCCCTCACCCCCGGCCCCTCTCCCATAGGGCGAGGAGTGAATTTCGGGATTGATGTTGGTTGCGGTTGGCTGGGCATGGTATGTGGCATGGATTTTAGATCCTTCGGCTTCGCTCAGGATGACATGGTTTGTATTTGGGGAGCCCTCACCCCTGGCCCATCTTCCTATGGGAGAGGGGGGATGTTTGGGTATTGTCTTTTGATGGTAGGGGTGGGTTAGCCAGGAGGGGAAGGGGGTGGTGTCAGTGGGGGATGCCCTCACCCCCGGCCCCTTTCCCACCAGGAGAGGGGTGATCTTGCAGGTGGAGTGTTCGGCTGGGGAGATAGGAAGATACTTGGGTCTGACCCTCAGGGTCTTTCGATTTTCCCTCTATCCTGGCGGGAGAGGGTTAGGGTGAGGGGGGCGTTCTTCGGCCAGATGACTCATTGCCTTGCACTTTCACCCCCATCCTAACCTTCCCCCATCAAGGGGGAAGGGACATCTTGGAAAATCGAAAGACCCTGGTGTGACCCTGGGGATTCTTGAAGAGAGGGCCTGATGTGCGCCGTTGATAGCAGGGATGTTCAAATTGACAGGGCCTTACCCTTGTGCTACGTTTGGCCCGTTCGCGGAGTAGGCCGCGAACCCATTTGTTGACCGCACACTTTGCCCCTTTTGGACTGTCAGCCGCCGGAGAAGACGACCATGCGAAGTATCGATATTCACGCCCACCTGACCCCCCAATGTTTCTGGAAGTCCACGGAAAATGGCGGCGACTGGCACAGCCTGCGCCGCGAGCAGGACGCGCGGGGTCGCGAAATAGCAATTATAGGAGACCGAAGGGGAGGGCTGCCGCCCAAGGCCCGATGGACTCCTGAAGAGCGAATGGCGGACATGGACTCGCTGGGAGTGGACGTGCACGTCCTTTCCCCCTACTCCGGTTTCTACAACTACGGGCTGGACGCCTCGGTTGCCGCTGCCACCTCCCGGGACTCCAACAACGAAATCGCGGATATGGTAAAGGCCTGGCCGGAACGATTTGCCGGGCTGGGCACACTGCCGATGCAGGACGTCAACGCCGCTATTGCGGAACTTGAACGCATTATGACTACCATGGGCTTCAAGGGCGCCATGATCGACGACAAGGTCAACGGCAAGCTGCTGGACGAGCCGGAGTTCCTGCCTTTCTGGAAGGCCGCCGAGCAGATGGGGGCCTTTATTCTGTTCCACCAGGGCGACGATACGCTGGTGGACTACCGGACCAAGCGTTATCACCTGCCCAACAGCGTGGGGAACCTGGCCGACCGGACCATTACCTTTTGCTCGCTGGTGATGGGCGGGGTTATGGACGCCTGTCCGGACCTGAAGATCTGCCTGTCCCACGGCGGCGGGTACACCTGCTATAACATCGGCCGCATTGACCGGGGCTGGCGAGGCCTGCCGGAGTCACCGACCAAAGCCACCCTGCCGCCCAGCGAGTATCTGCGGCGTTTTCACTACGACTGCATCGTTTACACCGAAGAGTCCCTGCGGTTCCTGATTGATACCGTGGGGGCAGACCGGGTCCTCTTCGGCACAGACTGGCCCTACGATATGGAATTCGACTGGCCTGTTTCCTGGATATTGAGCCTGGACAGCATTACCCAGGAAGAGAAGGACCTGATCCTGTGGAAGAACCTGGAGAGTTTGCTGGACCTTTAGCCCTGGGACGCCACGTTCAGCGGAAACCTGGACCTACCCACCGCCCATTGGAGGATTTCGGATGCGCAGCATTGACATCCACGCCCATACCTTTACTCCGACCATGCTGAAGACCCTGGACGCCGGCCAGGAGTGGTACGGCATGAGGTACACGAACGAAGAAAAGCGCAATATTTTCGTTCGAGAAGGCAAGATCGTAAACATTCATCCCAAGTGCAAGTACACGCCCGAGGAGCGGGTGGCAGACATGGACCAACTGGGCACCGAAGTCCAACTGGTCTCATTGCACACGCCAGTTTTCGGTTATCACCTTTCCACGCCGGACGGCATAGCCCACGCACAGGAAGTCAACAACGACATTGCCGCCTTCGTGAACGAGTCCCCCACCCGGCTGGCCGGAATGGCCGCTCTGCCGATGCAGGACGTGGACGCCGCCATTGCCGAACTGGACCGGGCCGTCAACACCCTGGGGCTGAAAGGCGCCGAGCTGGACACGGTGGTCAACGGCCGGACCTGGGATGAACCGGAGTTTCTGCCCTTCTTCAAGGCGGCCGAGTCCATGGGCGCCACCCTGTTCTACCATCCCCAGCCCCAGCACAACCTGATGCTGGAGCGGACGAACAAGTACGCCCTGCCCAACTGCGTAGGGGTGCCAGTGGAGGACACGCTGCTGGTGGCTGCGCTGATATACGGCGGAGTGATGGAGAACTGCCCTGACCTGAAGGTCTGCGTGGCCCACGGCGGCGGTCCCGCCTGCTTCGGCATGGGACGACTGGACCGGGGCTGGAAGGTGCGGTCGGAAGCCCGGGTGAACATCACGCGACCACCCAGCTACTACCAGAGCAGGATTTACTACGACATTGTAGTGATGAGCGAGCGCTCACTGCGATTCCTGATTGACCAGGTGGGCATTGAGCGGGTGGTGCTGGGCAGCGACTACCCCTTTGTGCCGTGGGATCCTTCGCCGACGGGCTGGCTGCAGAGCCTGGAAAGCGTAACCCAGGAAGAAAAGGACATGATCCTGTGGAAGAACCTGGAAAAGCTGCTGGGGATTGAGACGACCGGGTAAATTCACAGGGATGGACAGGATGGACAGGATATTGGGGTTTAGTTCGTGCGACTAATGGCCCTGCATATCCTGTCATTCAATGTTTCAAACAAAGTATCAGGACAAAAGCTATGAAGAACCTGTGGTCGGATGGCGAGGCACAGTCGCTGGACGAACTAGACAAACTGGTTTACATGAGCCGGCTCATTGGGGCCGACCCATCGCTGGTGGTCTGGGGCGGCGGCAACACCTCCATCAAGATAATGGAAAAGGACTTTCTGGGTCGGGACGTGGAGGTGATGAGGATAAAGGGGTCGGGGTCAGACCTGAAGTCCATGGAGCGGTGGCAGTTCCCCCGGCTGGAACTGGAGAAGGTATTGCCCGTATTTGAGCGGGAACAGATGTCTGATGAGGACATGGTGGACTACCTGGACCGGTGCATCCTGGACCCCAACTCGCCCCGGCCATCCATAGAAACCCTGCTGCACGCTTTTCTGCCATTTCACAGCGTGGCCCACTCTCACGCCGACGCGGTGGTGGGGCTTACCAATAACCGGGACGCCGACGACATTCTGAAGAAGGTCTATGGCGACAACATAGGCATAGTGGAGTACCTGCGTCCCGGATTCCAGCTTTCCAAGCTGGTGGGGCTGGCGGTAAAGGAAGCGCCCAGCCTGGACGGCGTGGTGCTGGTCAACCATGGCCTGTTCACCTGGGGCAACGATCCCAGGGAAGCATACGACCGGCATATTGACCTGGTCACCAGGGCTGAGGAGTTCGCCGCTTCGGGAGACGGTAAATTTTTCGGTGGGTGGCAGCGCAATCCCCTGGCGCCGGACCGACGGCGGGAAATCGCGGCGGCGGTGGCGCCAACTCTGCGGGGACTGGTCAGCCAGCAGCGACGGTCTGTTTTGCGCTTTGACGACGCCGAGGACGTGCTCGAATTTACCGGTTCCGAAGGGGGCCAGGGATTGAGCGCCATTGGCCCGGCCACTCCGGACCACCTGATCCACACCAAGCGAAAGCCGCTGTGGCTGGATGTGGCAGACCCTGAAGACGTGGAGGCAGTGAAAGAGGAACTCCGGCGGGGCATGGACGCCTATGCCGAGGAGTACGCTGCCTGGTACCAGCAGCACACCACCGGCGATGATTCGATGCTGGACCCATACCCACGGGTCATACTGCTGCCCGGGGTGGGCATGTGGACCACGGGCAGGGATGCCCGGGCCTCGCTGATAACCAATGATATTTACCACCATACGATAAACGTTCTGCGCACGGCACAGTCGGTCAGCGATTACACGTCCCTGACCCCCAGGGATGCCTACGATGCTGAGTACTGGCCCCTGGAGCTTTACAAGCTGACCCTGGCGCCACCGGAGAAGGAACTGGCCCGGCAGGTAGCCCTGGTTACCGGAGCGGCCAGCGGAATCGGGAAGGTGATTGCGGAACGTCTGGCCAACGAGGGCGCCCACGTGATAGTCACTGACCTGGACGCCGAGGGGGCGCAGGACGTGGCTGCCGGCATTAACCGCAACGCCGGCCCCGAACGCGCCGCAGCCCTGCCCATGAACGTGGCTGACCCGGCCCAGGTGGCCGACGTCTTTCAGTCGCTGAGGCGGACTTACGGAGGCCTGGACATCCTGGTTTCCAACGCCGGCATTGCGCCGGTGGGAGCCATAGATGACCTGTCCCTGGCCGACTGGCAGCGTTCCCTGGACATCAACACCACGGGACACTTCCTGGTTTCGGCGGAAACGGTCAAGCTTATGAAGGAGCAGGGACTGGGCGGCAGCCTGGTGTTTATCGGCACCAAGAATGTGCCGGCTCCGGGGGCGGAGTTTGGGGCCTACAGCGTGGCCAAGGCGGCGGAGGTGCAACTGGCCCGGGTGCTGGCTTTGGAGAACGGCCAGCATGGCATCCGGGTGAACGTGGTCAACCCGGACGCGATTTTCCAGGGTTCGCAGCTATGGTCGCAGGAACTCAGGGAGGATCGGGCGTCGGCCCACGGGGTTACCGTGGAGGGGCTGGAAGACTTCTATCGCCAGCGAAACTTGCTGAAGGCGCGAGTGTTCGCCGAGGACGTGGCGGAGACGGTACTGTTCCTGGCCTCAGCCCGTTCGGCCAAGACCACCGGGGCGATGATTCCGGTGGACGGCGGAGTAAGGGAGGCGTTTCCCCGGTAGGCATTTCCCGGATATTTGCAGGGCAACGCTTGTGCCTGCCCGTTCCCCAACAATAGTCCATTCCGAAGCAAAAGGGCGCCCCTTGTAGGGGCGCCCATACGCATCTTGGGGTGTCGGCGAGCCTTACCGTTTAATGTACTTGTCCACGCTCATGGCGCCGGTCAGGGCCAGGTAAACGTTGTCCTGGCTGTCAACCCAGAGGCCGTGGGCGGAGCGGGAGTCCCACCGGGCTTGTATGCTACCGTCCCGACCCCGAATGCTTATGCCCGGGGTCGAACCCTCCAGGGATGATTCGGCGATGCAGAAACTGCCGTCGGTGGTCTGGGAAATGTCGTTGGGGCGGGTCATGTCGGTCCACATCTGAAGGAACTCGCCCTCGGCGGTGAAGACTTGAACCCGGCTGTTCTCCCGGTCACAGACGTAAATCAGCCCTTCTTCGTCAATCAGCAAGCTGTGGGGCAGGTGGAACTCGCCCGGACCACCCTTGCCCGGCTGGCCCCAGGAGGCGATGAGACGACCGTCGCCGCTGAAACGGTGCACGCGGCTGTTGCGGTAACCATCGGAGACGTAAATGTCTCCAGAAGGGGCAGGGAACATTTCCGAGGGGAAGTTGAAGGGCCCGGCGGCACGGGGAACCAACGCGCCAGCCTCCTCGCAACCGGTGTCGGAGTGGACGCCCCGGTCCCCAATCACCATCAGGGGCTTGCCGTCCAGGGTGTACTTGAGGCACACCGAGTCTTCCCGGTCAGTCAGGTAGATGACGTCATCGACGATGCAGAAGCCGTGGGGCAGATTGAATGCGCCGATGCCCCAGGAATCTACGTAGTTGCCCTCGCTGTCGAATACGACGATGGGGGGATCCTTCCGCTGGTAAACGTAAACCCGGTCCTGAGAGTCGGTCGCCACAGAACTTACCACGCCAAAAGTCCAGCCATCGGGCAGGCGCGCCCAGTCCTGAACCAGGTCGTAATCGTGCTTGTCGGTGTTGACTAAGGTCATCAGAGCGCCTCCTCAAATTGTGAGATGCGAAGGGCGGGTCCGACACCCGCCCTTACCGGATTCCAGGGTGGATTACCGCTGGCGCACCCACTTGTCCACGCTGTGGTCGGTGGTAAGACCCAGGTAGATGTCGCCCTTGGAGTCCACCCACATTCCGTGGGCGTGGCGGATGGCCCAACGGGTGATCAGGGTGCCATCGGGCTCCCAGATGCTCACGTGAGGAACGCCGTCCACTTCCTGCTCGACTATGTAGAATATCCCGTCGCTGTCGCGGGAAATGTCGTCGGGGCCGCCCATGCCGCTGGTCCACTCGGTAATGTACTCGCCATCAGGAGAGAAAATCTGCACCCGGCGGTTGGCGCGGTCGCAAACATAGACCTTGCCGTCGGGGTCCACCAGACAGCTGTGGGGCAGGTGGAAATGACCGGGTTCGGTCTTGCCTGGCTGGCCCCAGGAGGCGATCAACTGGCCATCGGAGGTGAAGCGATGCATCCGGGCGTTGCGGTAGCCATCGGAAATGTAAATGTCGCCGGAGGGGCTGGGAACCATCTCGGTGGGGTAGTTGAAGGGGCCGGCTGCCCTGGGGACAAAGTCGCCAGGAGTTTCGCAGCCCGTATCGGAGAAAACGCCCCGCTCTCCGATGACCTGCAAGGGCTTGCCGTCAAGGGTGAACTTGACCGCCACCTGGTCGGAGCGATCGGTTATGTAAACGATGTCGTCAACGATGGTAATGCCGTGAGGGTCAGCAATGGCGCCGATACCCCAGCAGTTGAGATAGTTGCCGTCGGAATCAAAGACCATAACCGGCGGGTCCTGCCGCTGGAAAACATAGACGCGGTCCTGGGAATCGGTGGCCACGGCGCTGACTATGCCCAGGGATTCTCCCTCGGGAAGTTTGGGCCAGTCCTGAATGAGTTCGTAGGTGTAATTGCCGGTACCGGCGGTTGTCATGCTGTTGATACCCCCTTTAGCGGTAAGAATACTGTTTAGCTACGAAGAGCTGAATAAAAAGCCCTTGCCAGGTTTCATCACAAGAGTCCCAGCCTAGCCAGGTCTTCGCCAGTCCACCTGGCCTGGTCCCGAATCATACGACGAAGAATGGCAGCGCGGAAGGTTTGTCCCTGGCTGTGAAATGAGACGGTAACGCGGCGACCGTCCGGATGCTGGTAACGCCTATGGCTGCCGCTTTGCCTGCGCAGGACGAACCCATCCTGAATCAACGCGCTGACTATCTGACGAGCAGTCAGGGTACGTACCCTGCTCAAATCAATGGGCATTCTATACTGGAATAGCTACTCGATGCTCGGTCGAATAGATAGTTACGTCTTCCGATGGCCCTTCAGGAATGGGAAGATTGTCCTCCGCAAGTTCAGCTACGACCATCTCTACAACTTCGCGAATGTTCTTGAGGGCCTCTTCCTCAGAATATCCCCATGTGGCCGCACCAAACTGTTCCAGCGCGGGACAATGCGATACCCAACGGTCTTCATCAGGCTCTACTACAACTCGGAATACGTAGGTCTTCATTCCAGCACCAATCCAGGTACAGCGTTCCGCACTTGGAAACTCTAACATAAGACTAGATTTCGTTGCCACTTCGACTTACCTGGAATTCGCCCGACGCAGACAAGAGCAATCAATGACTCTGCTCTATAGCTCAATCCGAAGAGTGAGAGTCTCCCAGGAAACCCGATAAGATGCTGCCCCTGATGGTTTCAGCCACCAATTCAGGGCGCTGGACGGGCACGTCGTGGATGCTGTCTTCCAACCAGACTACCTTGACCGCGGCAAGCAACTCCTGCGCTTTGGCCACCGATTCCTCGCGCCGGAAGGTACGTTCGGCCACCGAGTCGTCGTTGGCCATGCGGGCCGGAAGCATTAAAGTTGGGCAGGGAACCTGTGGATAAAGCTGCGTAGGGTGATGGTCCCAGAGGGCGTCGATAATCCTCAGGTGGTTTTCGCGGCTGAGGCGAGTGCGCACGGTGCCATCCTCAAGGGCTTCAAAGTTGGACATCAAAATCTGGTCAAATTCCGGAGGAAGGGGGAAAGGGCGAACCCGATTGTGGAACCGCTCCCTGAGGGCCAGCGAAGTCATGCCGGAAAACACGGGAGGGGCCATGTCCTCGCGGGCTTTCTCCTGGGTCATACCGGGGCGGGCGGAGGGCTCGATCATGCCACCGTCCACAAAGCAAATGCCGCTGGCTATGTCGGGATAGGCCACCGAGAACTCCAGGGCCACATCGGCGCCCCAGGAATGGCCGACTATAATGGGACGCTCCAGTCCCCGGGCCTGTATGACGCCGAGAAGGTCTTTGCTAACGCTGGCAAAGTCGTAACCCGATTCGGGCTTGTCGCTGAGGCCATGCCCTCGCTGGTCGATGGCGATTACGGAAAAGTCTTCGACCAGTCTGGGAGCTACCAGGTCCCATATGTGGCAGGATGAGGCCAGACCGTGCAGCAGTATAACGGATTGTCCGACGCCGCCCCAGTCTCGGAAGTGCAGCCTGATGCCGTTGGTGGAAAAATACCCATCAATTGCTGCCTGAACCATCCTGCCTCCTGAATCTGGTATTTAAGAAATGCGGGTGAATGCGCCAAAGGGGATGTTACCCCGGCGCCGGGGGAATGACAACCGCAAGTACCCTGCCTGGGCAAGGGTTCCAATGCAAGCGATATTGCCGTCCGACCAGGACAGACACGCCGGCCTGCCCTGCCAGGTTTACCGCCAAACCACCAGGCACGAAACGCTGGCTCTCCTTGTTCTCGGTGGACAGGGTTACCTCCCTATACTAGGATTAGGGCAACCTGGAGTAACTGGGCTGATAAGGAGATGGATGATGGCCTCAAGGGAAGAACCCACTGCCGAGAGTCGGCCCGGGGCATACCTCAGGGTGCCGGTACAGGAAGTCCGTTCCATCCCCTTGCCCGAAGGTGATGTTGGGGAGGGCCTGGCGTTGCGCATGGACCGGGGCGAGATTCAAGCAGTTCTCCACGGTGCGCCGGAATCACGGAAGGGAGTGATCTGGGTTTGCGGGGCCAGGGGAGGCTTTGGGGGCCCGGGGCCCGGCATTTACGCTCAGCTGGCCGAGGAATTTACGGAGCAGGGCATTACGTCCCTGCGAATGGACTACCGCCTGCCCAACGTCCTTCCCGAATGCGCGATGGACCTGCTGACCGGGGTGGCCCACATGGAAGACACCGGACACGACCCGGTGGTCATCGTGGGGCATTCATTCGGAGGGGCGGTGGTAGTTGCAGCCGGGGCGGTAAGCAAGCACGTGGCGGGGGTGGTTTCGCTGTCTCCCCAGACCTACGGGGCCAACATGGCAGGGCTGGTCTCCCCGCGTCCCACCCTGATTGTTCATGGCAAGGCAGATACCCGGCTGCCCTACTCCTGCGGTATGCAGGTTTACGAGTGGGCCAACGAACCGAAGAGGCTGGTCCTTTACGAGGGGGCCGAGCACAGGCTGGAAGAATGCCGGGATGAGTTGGCTGACCTGCTGCGCGAGTGGATACCAGCCACGTTGAATGCCGAGCCTGCGGCGCTATAGCGAAGGGCAGGTGCGGCAGGTCCACACCAGACACATAGCGTGAGGAGCTTGAAGTGACGACTTTGAAGGACCGCATAGGTTATGACGCTGGAGCTACCCGGCTGGAGGAAGCGCTGGCAACGGCAGCGGCGAACGGGTTTTATTACCTGGACTTTAACGCGGACGAGGGCCCGAATCGCATTAATGAATGGGATGACGACCGGGCTGCTTCGGTGATACGGACCGCCCGGGAGAACAGAATTACTCTAACCGTACACACTGCTTCATCGGTCAACATCGCCGAGTTTTCGCCATGCGTGGATGAGGCGGTGGACCGGTACCTGGAAGCCAACATTGATCTGGCAAAGCGACTGGAGTGCCACGGGGTGGTGACTCATGGCGGATATCATTTCAGCAGTTCCCATGACCTCAGGTTCCAATCCTCTCTGGAACGGTTGAAGCGGGCCACAGCCTATGCTGAGAAAGCCGGCGTTACCCTGTTCCTGGAAAACCTGAATTTTGAACCCGACGATGCCGAGGTACACTACATGGCCTATACCGTGGAGGAGTGCCGATACTACTTTGACGCGATATCGTCGGAGCGGTTTGGGTGGGCCTTTACGGTCAACCACGCCCATTTGGTGCCGGAGGACGTGGACGGCTTTCTGGACGCCTTTGGCGTTTCCCGGATTGGGGAGGTGCGCCTGGCGGACAATACCGGGGAGAAGGAGGTGCACCTGAACCCCGGCGAAGGCAACATCGATTTTCCAGCGGCGTTCGGCAGGCTGGAATCCTCGGGTTATGCGGGCTTTTACACCATGGCCTTCGGGAGCCTGGAGGACAAGCTGGCGGCGCGGGAGTATTTCCTCACCTGCGTTTGAGAGAGTACGGAGGCATAGCTCCGGGGAGTTGGTTTCGAAGAAAGGGGGCAGCCTTTGCGGCTGCCCCCTGGAGATTCAGGGGGCACGGCCCGCATGGCGGCGGCCCGGAATGTCTGGCTAGGTACCCTCGTTCCAGGTACGGACATACGCCCGTTGTGCCGCGGTTTCCGGGGAACGAGTCCACGCTGACTTGGGGCAGTCTTCCCATAGCTCTGTGAGGCGGTCCAAAGCGGCTTCCCCTTGATGCCCGTGACGAGAGAGCCAGCATCCGACTATAGTGCCGGTACGCCCAATGCCACCCATGCAATGCACGTAAACGGTCTTACCCTGGGCTATCCGCTCATCGATGGAGTCAAGGATAGCGGAGGTGAGTTCGGGTGTGGAGGGAACGTTGACGTCTCGGATTGGGAAGCGCTGATAGGTCTGTGAATCTGAGTCCAGCCATTGGGAATAGGGAAGCATATGGCCTTCCTCGGTCAAGTCGAAGAAGGCCTCGATGCCGCCCGACTTCAGCGCAGCCAGTTTCTCCACAGACGAAGGTTCGTCCATATTCCTGGGGTATTCGCCGGCCAGGAATTTGCCCGGGACTACCCAGTAACAGTTTTCTATCGGTTTCTCTTTCACGTTCTTTTCTCTACTCTTCGGTCAAGCTGACCGGGATGATGTAAACGCCTTTGGCGCGGGGCATCAAGGAACTTTCGTAGTTGTAATGGGTTTCCACCAACATGCGGTAGTCGGTGTCCGAGAGCTTCTGCCAGCCGAAGGGCACCGGATTCCAGCCTACCATCTGAAGCAGCCTTTCCGACTTTTCAACTGCTGAATTCAGGCCGTCCTCCCTGACGCGAAGAATGTTGGCCGTCATGGCAAAGTCGTCGGACACTTCCTTGCCGGTCATAAACAGGTGCATGGCCTGGGGGTCAGATTCCAGGCGGCCCAGGGGCATCCAACTGAGGGTATGATCCCAGGACACCAGGCGGGCGAAATTGGCGTCGCTGGCGTGGAAGTCCTCGGAGGAAACGTCCACTATCCAGATGCCGCCGCCCTCGTCGGTGAATCCATAGAGGGTGTTGAACAGGAAGTCTCCCTCGCCGCTCATGCGTGGCGACGACCCATAGAGCCCCGCCTCGGGAGCCCGGGGGAACTGATCAATGGGGTAACGCACCTTGACGTAGTCGTCGGGACTGTCAAGGTTGACCTGGTAAACGGCCTGCCAGCGAGGATCGGCAGGGGCGCTTCCTTCGGCAGGGACCCAGCCTTCGGTGCTGAACAGCCAGGTGCGGTCATTGAAGGGCAGGGGAAGGGCCATAAGGACGGTGCCCGGAGCCACATAGAGTTCGGTGGCCTGGCCGGCTTCGTCAACCTCCATTATGCGGTAACGCTGCTTCTTGTCCGGCTCCAGGGAACGGCGGACGGTGAGGTAATGGCGCTTTGACGATTCTTCGGCGCCGGGGTAGGCGCGCAGTCCTCCGGTGGTGTCGCAATCTCCCAGCCAGTCCACCTGCTCCTGGCGGAAAACGTCAGCAATCCAGAGCCCTTCAAATCCGAAGTACTGGACGCCGGCACCGGAGCCTTCCCAGAGCAGGGCCTGGATGCGGGCTCCGAATGCGGAGCCTTCCGCCAGGCCGGAAACAGCATGTGCCGGGGTGTAGCGAAACCCCACCGAGCGGAGGAACTCGGCGTAGTCATCGGCAAGCAGGCTTTCCCGGTAAACGTCACATTGCTTGCGGGCCAATGGCGCCGGGGGATAGCGTTGGTCCTCGAAGGAGAGCATGAGGATTTCCAGTTCGTACTCCCTGGCCAGTGGCGAGGAGCCGCCGCTGAGAGCGCGGGAATTGAGATGCAGATGGGTTGGGGAGGCGATACGGAGGTCGTTGCTCTGCCATTCGGCAGGTATTTGGGTGGGAATTACCAAGAAGGTACCGTCCAGGAAAACATCGGTGACTACACCGGAGGACCAACGCCGACGCTGGTATTCAAACTCCGGGCTGGCGAACAGGTCCCCGGCGTTTTCCGATTCCAGGGCGACCATCAGGTCTTCACTGGCGGGGATGCCCATCTCCATGAGGCGATAGACCTTGTGGATTGGGTGTTCCCCGACCAGTTCGGATTCCAGGGCCAGGGGGTCGAGGTAGGAAATGACTTCGCCCTCGGCGAATCTGATTTTGGCCCTGCCTTCAAGAATAACGATTGCGTCGGGGGAGCCTTTGACCTCAACCAGTTCCCCTTGTTCACTGGTGGCATAGAAATGGGGCCTGACCAGGTCGGCGAAGGGTTTGCTTGTATCGTAAGCAGGTCGCTTTTCGAGGGGATCGGGAGGCATTTCCTGTTCTTCTGATTCCAAGTCAACCTCCGGTTTGGTAACCGGTGCAGGTACATCGGTCGGAGTAATCCTGGTACTTGCTGCCGTCGGCACGGGGGTTGCTGCCATTATCTCAGGAGCGGCGACCGTGGCTGTTGGAGGGGAAACTTCTGCGGTCTCATTCAGTGCCAAATCGGGATCAGGTGTTGCCGTGGAAGTGCATGCCACGGCCACAGCCGCAGTTATCAGGGCAAACGGCAGGACGCGGATTATGCGGAGGAACACTGGCGCCACGGGATGTTCCTCACTTGCCTGCGGCAAAGGGCTTGAGGGCAGCGTAGATGACATCGTTGATGGGAGTTGGAACGCCGGCCTGCATTCCGGCCCGTACCACGGCGCCGTTCAGGGCTTCCAGTTCCAGGGGACGGCCGGCCATGATGTCGGCGTGCATGGAAGCGTGCATATCTTCCAAGTCTCCTTCAATGTATGCCACGGTGTTATGTACGATATCGGGGTCGAGGCGTATTCCTGAGGCTCTGGCTACAGCTTCAATTTCCTTCATGCAATTGATGATTACGGTACGCCATTCGGGGCGGGGCATGATTTGGGCCATAGTCTCGCGGGAAAGGCTGGTGACACCAGCCATTGTGGCAATGAAGAGGAACTTAGTCCATAAAGTCTGGCGTATGTCCTGGCTGAACTGGGCGTTGATGCCCGCGCCGGACAGGGTATTCTCAATGATCCGTCCGCGTTCGCTGTCGCTGCCGTCGGACTCGCCAAAGGCAATGCGAACGACGCTGCCACTCTGTTGAACGAGGCCAGGACCCAGGCGCTCAGCCTCGATGTAGGCGGCGCCGGGCAGCACGCGCTCCTCCCCGACCGCCTGGGCAGCGGCCCGATAGCTGTCGATCCCGTTCTGGAGGCACAGTACGCTGGTGTCCGGGCCAACCATGGGCAGCATCGCCGGAACTGCCACGTCGTTCTGGTAGGTCTTTACCGTCAAGAGGACCAGGTCAACATGCCCAACGGCAGAAGGGTCATCGGTGGCTTCCAGGGCATCGCCACAGGGAATGGTCAGCAGGTCGGAGTCGGTCTGGATGCGCAATCCGCCAGCCTTAATGGCTGCCAGGTGATCGCCCCGGGCGATGAGGGAGACCTGGTTGCCGGCGCGGGCCAGCGTTCCGCCAAAATAGCTGCCAATACTGCCTGCACCCATTACCGCAACGCGCATTCCTGTTCTCCATTTCGGTGTTATTTTGAACGCTGTATCGGGAACGATAAACCCAAATGCAAGGAAAGACAACGGGTGAGGATTGGCTGTAACTGTTCGGACTCGGGAGGAGCGAACTGGACCCCCGAGCCGACTTCCCGGAGTAGGCCAGAATACAGGAATGCAAGTGGGCCCGGGATGTATTGAAAGGCAGAGTTCTACATAATTACTTTCGCCGGTGTGCCGGTTTCAGGATGCCCAACCGCTCACAGGCAAGCAGTTGCACATATGATGATGCCGCAGCGGTTTGACCCTTCAGGCAGGAATACCGGGCGGGTAAGGACGGTTGGGAGTTGCGGGCAGCAGTTTAGTTGGCCAGGGCGGGGCTTTTGGGCCAGAGTCCGGATGGTTCGGCTGCGCCAAATATGACAGCGTTGCAGGTTGATGGGTTTTGGTCTGGGAGTGTTGCGGGATGGTCGGGACTGCGGGGAGGGACCAGGGCAATCACGTCTTAAGGAAATTGTCGTTACGCGGCGAAAAAACCCAAACACCATCCCGCAGGCAAGCTTTCGGACCCGCAACCTAGTTTACAGGAAGGATTTCAGGCCCTTCGGCAAGCTCAGGGCGACATGACTTATGCCTTGCGGATGGCTGCCACTTATAGCCTGAATCCAAAACGCGATTGCCCTGGGGGAGGGACGGGTCAGCTTGACGGGGGTTTGTTTTGTTCTTATGCTGAACTGAATTCCTGGAAGCCTTTTCGAGCACTAAACTGGATAAAACTGACCGTTCGGCAGATGCCGGCGGTCGGCAGAAGGAGCAGCGGATGTCCCAGCAAAACCAGACCGCCCCCCCGATAACTCCGCCCGTACCCCAGCCGGAGTCGGACTACTACTGGGAGAAGTGCAAGGAGCACGAGTTGTGGCTAAGGCATTGCGTGGATTGCGGCAATGCGTATTTCTATCCTCGGGATATTTGTCCCGCGTGTTTCTCCCGCAATACCGACTGGATAAAAAGCAGCGGCAGGGGAACGGTCCACACCTTCTGCATTGTTCACCGGGCCCCGACGCCCGCCTTTCGGGACATGGTGCCTTACGTTCCGGTGATTATTGACCTGGAAGAAGGCGCCCGCATCATCTCCCACCTGATAGATATAGAACCCGACCCGGAAGTCATAAAGTGCGGCATGGCGGTGCAGGTCACCTTTGACGACCTGACGGACACCATCAGCCTGCCCAAGTTCCGGCCGGCCGGCTAGAGGCGTTGACAGTGGACTTGACTGGCAAGGTAGCCATCGTGACCGGCGGCAGCAGGGGCATCGGACGCTCCGTCAGCCAGTCGCTGGCGAGGGCCGGCGCAAAGGTGGTGGTCGCCTCACGCACTGAGGATGAAGTTACGCCTGGCTCGGAGTACCAGCGGTACGCCTCGGGCAATATCCACGATACGGTCACCACAATTCTGGAAGAGGGCGGCGAAGCCATAGCGGTGCGGTGCGATGTCAGCGTGCCATCAGACCTGCACCACCTGGCTCGGACCGCGGCCGACCAGTTTGGTGGCGTGGATATCCTGTTTTCAAATGCAGGCATTGACTGCGAATCCACGGTAATTGACCTGGACCCGGACTTGCTGGACCGTACGCTGGCAGTAAATGTCCGCGCTCCTCTCTTGCTCTGCAAGTTTGCCCTGCCGTTTATGCTGGGCCGTTCGTCCGGGTCGATAATCGGAGTGACGTCGGGCTCGGCCAGGGGCTACCGGGAAGGGCGCGTGGGCTATTCGATGAGCAAGGCAGCACTGGAGAGGATGTTCCTCAGCCTGGCCGAAGAAGTAAGGCTCCACAACATTGCCGTCAACCTCTTCAGCCCGGGGAGGGTTGATACCTGGATGAACCGCAGGGGCGACTGGCCCGGAACAGCACATATCCCCATGGTCCAGCCGGATGAAGTGAGCAACGCTGCCGTCTGGCTGGCCGGACAGACCGCTAGATCCTTTACGGGGCAAGTGGTCGAGCGGGCCGACTTTGGCGTTACCTGGGGCGAGGGAGTCGCCGCTTAGCAAATATCATTCCCCCACCTGCGCTCCATATACTCGGGAATTTCCCAGCGACCAACCTACACTTGACCAGCAAGGAGGATGACTGATGACGACACCCAATCCTGCCAGTGAAGTTGCGCCCAAAATGGCGGAACTGAGCGCCAACGTACTATTTGGAGACGTTTGGGAACGGCCCGAACTTTCCAAGCGCGACCGAAGCATGATCACGGTGGCCACCCTGGTCGCGCTCTACCGTACCGAGCAACTGCGAGGCCACATCAATCGCGCACTGGACAACGGCGTAACCAAAGAGGAAATCGGGGAGATCATTACCCACATGGCTTTCTACGCCGGATGGCCCACGGCGGCCAACGCCGTCCGGGTGGCCAAGGAAGTGTTTGACTCCAGAGGGTAAAGCTCCTGGCAGCTAAATATAGCAGAACAAAATGGGCGGGATAACTCCCGCTCATTTTATTTTTCGGCCCGTATGAGCCAATTCCCCTGGATTAATACCTGGACCAAGAGCCAAGAGCCAGCCAGCCCAGTGCAGGAGAAGGTGACATCCGGCAATGATTCACGCCCGGCATGGCCCTGAGTGTTAAGTTCTGCGTTGACCCCTAAGGGGTGTCGTCAAATTAGCCATTACTGCCGGTTTGGTATCGGGTGTAAACAGGCGATATATCAGAGTCCTGGTATATCGCGGAGAATATCACCCATTTACTTGACGGATCTGGATTCCGGCTTTCGCCGGAAAGACGAAACTTGGCTTTTGACGACGCCCCCTAACACATCCCCTGCGCCTCAGCCAGGAATTGCCGGGCGGCCTCATAGTCCCTGTACCCGCCAGGTTTGATAGTCGGCAACAGGTAAATATTGTGCAGCGATGCCTGGAGAAAGGCCTGGTAGAGTTCCAGGGCGATTTCCACGCCGGAGCGGCCGTCTTCCAACTCATCCAGACTTTTGCCTGGCACTGCGCCCATTGAAATGCTTCCTCTTTCCAGCAGTTGCAGTCCCCAATAGATGGGGACCGGGACCGAGCGTCCTACGTAGGCGGCATACCTTTCTTCAAACCTGACTGCTTCGGCAGGGTCAAAGATTGGCTGGCTAACCAGAAAATCGGCGCCTGCTTCAATTTTTTCGTGAACCAGATTGACCTGACGGTCCAGGCCCCCGGTGGGGTCCAGAGCGGCGCCGATACAGAAACTGGTGGGCGCTTCGAGTTGTCGGCCCCGAAAGTCCATGCCCTGGTTAAGTTGTTGGATGGCCGCAATCAGCTCGGTGGGGCGGTAATCGTGCACGGCCGACATTTTGCCGGATGGGGCGCCGGTAAAGGGGTCTCCCTGAGCCACAACCACGTTTTCCAGACCCAGGAGTTGCGCCCCCAGCAGGTATGACTGGATGGCCAGGCGGTTCATGTCGCGGGTGAGGAGGGCAAATATGGGTTCACGGCCCATGCGTTGCCGTATGTCGGCCGCCAGCATGGCAGAGTCGGTTCTCACCACACGTCCGGGGTTTCGGTTGATCAGCAGGAAATCTGCGCCGGCTGGGGGTGTGTCAACGTTACCGGGGTCGCCGGAACGAGGAGGTGAATAGTCGCAGATGAAGGTGGTCCTGCCGGTGACCTCGAACCCAGCATCGCTAACTTTGGTCATGGCGGACTACTTCAGTGGTTGGTGACTTGGCAGATGCAATGGACTGGCAGGCAGCAGGCAATCGTTTGCGCTAGGAATCAAGCTGCTGGACGTATTCCTGGAAGATCCGCATGGACTTTTGCTCGGTCATGCCCAGGTAGAAACGGATGCCCTGCACGTACTCGACAACGTCGCGGGGCAACATCAGCAGGTTTTCGCGGGGTTCGGAGATGTGGTAGAGGGTGTCCACTCCATCCTCAAGACCCACGTAGAGGGTGTCCTCCAGGACCGCCAGCGCCTGGGAGTCGATGCCCTGGCGTGCCATCCATCGGGCGTACACAAAGGGCAGGCGGGTCCACTCATACCATTGTTCGCCCAGGTCGTAGCGGTGCTGGAAGCCCCGGGCACCCCGGCGCTGGCGCAGTCCGCGGTCTCCCATGACCATGAAGGCGTCGTGCTCGTCGCGCAAGCCCACATATTCCCCGGGTTCCACCTGGTAACGCAGCTTAAGCAGCACCTGGAGCAATTTCACGGAGGTTCGGGAGTCTTCGATGAGAGCAATCCTGGCGTCCCCCAACTCCTCAATGGGAACCTTGGAGTACAGGAACACGCTGCCGGCGCGGTCGGTGCTGGCGATACAGAAGCCGCCCACGGGCTGGAACACGTCCTCTTTCCCGAAGGTATCCACAACTGGAACAAGAGCGGCGTCGATCACACCCTGCTCAATTTCCTCTGCAGCGCGGTTAGGCATGGTATCCACCAATTGCATGCCCCGCCGCTCCGTATCGAAGTAGAAGGGTTCGCAGATCATGTATGGTATCCTGCCCACTTTTAACGACATGCTAACTGAATGCTCCCTGCGCAAATTTGATTGAGGGCCCACCAGGCTGTAGTAAGCCAGGTAGGTGGTCCAATAACCGATTGTAGGCGGGTGGCAAATCTCAGTCAAGGGAAGGGCAACCATGGGAAGGACAACGGTGAAGCGGCTTGGCGATAAGAACAGGTCAGACACAAGGGCCTGCCCTGCATTTGGTCTAAGCCTGCTACCTGATTCGGGGCTCTGCCCGAAGCGCAGGGGATGTATGGGAACGGGTCAGACTCCCTGGTTTACCGGACAAGGGGCGGTAAGTACGACCGCATTGATCTCCCCGGCAATTGAAAGGCTGTGGATACACGGCTAAACTGGGGCAAATTGGTTCGAGCATTAAATTCAGTTTCCAGGAGGGATTACATGTCAAGGATACCGCCGGTTACCAGAGACAGCGTACCGGAAAATCAACGGGAGGCTTTTGACGAACTTAATGCGGCGCCCGGGGGAATTGGCACGGGGCCCATGTCCATTCTCAAGAACAGCCCCGAAATGGCACGCAGAGCCACGCCATTTTGGGAGTACGTGCGTAACGAGTCCACCGTCCCCCACGATATGCGGGAACTCGCCATGCTGGTCACGGCCAGGGCCAAGGACTGCGTTTATATCTGGGACCGGCACGTTCCCATTGCCAGGCAGACGGGGCTGCGGAATGAGTTGATAGATGCCTTGCGGGACCGGCAACCCCTGCCGGAACTCTCCCCCTCGGAGGCCGCGGTTATCAGCCTGGCTAACGAGTTTTTCACCGGCAGCCGGGTTAGCCAGGAGACCTTCCAGGCAGCCCACGACCAGTTTGGCACCCAGGCGCTGGTGGAGTTAGTAACTCTGATGGGCTATTACGCGATGCTGGCCTTCAACGCCAACACGGTGGACCTGCAATTGACTCACGAGTCGGATGAGCCGGCGCTGCCGGTTTAGGGTTGGAACCCGTACCAGTTGCGGGTATTTCGCCCTGGATTCAATTAAGGCGAGGCATGGGCAAACTGCAGGTCTTCTCCCGCGTGTGGCCTTATCGGGCCATACAGTTTGGGGGCTGTGCCGCAGCCGCGCCTAGACTTGACAGGCGCAAGACCGCAGTCTTAACATTCTAGAAGGTACCGGGGAGAGTTCCCCCTACCGGCGGCGGCTCGGCGGTTCGTTTCAGATGTTGATTCGAACGTGGGCAACAGCCCGGGGATATAGCTCAACTGGGAGAGCGCGGCGTTCGCAATGCCGAGGTTGGGGGTTCGAGCCCCCCTATCTCCACCAACCTGCCCCTGTAGCTCAGAGGATAGAGCGGCGGCGTCCTAAGTCGCGCGTCGGGGGTTCGAGTCCCTCCAGGGGTACCATACAGTCAACCAACGGCGCAGGAGCGTAGCTCAGTCTGGTCAGAGCGCTGGTCTCCAAAACCAGTGGTCGGGGGTTCGAATCCTCCCGCTCCTGCCAAATTTCAGACACACAGGAAACATAGAGGGTCGTCAGGCCCTCTATTCTTTTTGGTAAACGGTCCCTACCTCCGAATCACAGGAGGAGACAGCATGGGCAACCCCCTTTCCCCTCAGATGGTCAGGCGCCTGACATCGGTGTCAGACCCCTCCCTGGCTCCCGACGGATCTTGCGTTGCCTTCACCTACGGGTGGGTAGAGGAGGAAACTCTGGAGAGCCGCTCTCGCATTCGGATGATGCAATTGAACGGTAACTCGGGCGAGTCAGCCTCCGATTTTACCCAGGGGACGCGGGACGGTACGCCCGGGTTCTCACCCGACGGACAGACCATCGCCTTCCTGCGCGCTGACGAAGGGCAAGTCCGACAGATCTGGGTCATACCAGCCAACGGAGGCGAAGCCAGGCAACTGACCCAGGCTCCAGGGAACGTGGTGGATTTGGCCTGGTCTCCGGATTCTTGCCAGTTGGTCTATTCGGCCGATGTTTCGCCGGAGGAGGGTAGACCGCAGACAGACTTCGCCTCATTGCCCCGGGTCAGCGTTGCCCGACGGATCAAATACTGTTACGACGGGCTGGGCTGGCGGGGGGATGCTCACTTCCATCTGTTCGTGGTTGAGGTACCGTCCGGTTCAGTGCGACAGATTACAGATGGGGACTGGGACGACGTACTGCCGGCCTGGTCGCCGGATGGCAGCCGGATAGCATTTGTGTCCAGCCGGCGGAAAGACAGGGACATTTCGAGTCGGTCTGAAGCCTATGTGGTTGACGCGAATTCCGGCGACATCGCCGAGCCCCAATGCTGGTCGGGCGACCTGGAAACCGTTGGCGGCCTGGCCTGGGCGCCGGACGGCAGGAGACTGGCGGCAGCGGGGTCGCCGGCGAACCACGGACTGGGACTCTGGCAAAGCTGGATCTATGTGCTTCAGCCCGGCATTGAGCCACAATGCCTGACCGATGACATGATTCGGCCAACGCTGGGCATCCCGGCCATCAGCCCCACCCCTGAGATAAGGTGGTACCAGGACGGCCGCCTGCTGTTCCTGGCGGAATCCCGGGGGGAATCCTTTTTGATTGAGACGACGGAAACCGGGGCAGAATCCAGAAAAGTGGCAGGAGGAGGGCTGCAGTCGCCCGCCCTGGCTCTGGACGCCGAAGGGAAGAAAGCGGTCCTGGTTGCCAATTCTCCTTCCTCGCCCGCCGATCTTCATCTGATTGATGTAAGTACGCAGAAGATGTCGCAGCTTACGGGTTACAACCGGGAATACCTGGAAGCCAATCCCCCGGCGAGGCAGGAAAAGTTCAGCATCCGGCGCGGGGGCCTGGAGATTGAATGCCGGCTGTATTTCCCGCCGGATTTCGATGCAACGAACCTGTACCCGATGGCGCTGGAAATCCACGGGGGACCAAACGGGGCTTTCTACGACTCTTTCATTCCAGTGCAGCAATTGTTGGCCACCAACGGCTACGTGACCCTGGCGGTCAATCCCCGTGGTTCTTCCACTTATGGCGAAGAGTTCATGACCACGGTGCTTGACGACTGGGGCGGCGAGGACTACCTGGACCTGATGGCGGCGGTGGACGAAGTCGCGGGCCGCCCATACGTGGACGAGACCCGAATGGGGGTGCACGGCTACAGCTATGGCGGGTTTATGTCCAGCTGGATAATCGGGCAGAACCGGCGGTTCCGGGCGGCAGTCATTGGCGCGCCCTGCACCGACCTGGTCAGTATGTACGGCACTTCGGATATTGGTGTCAGTTTTGGTGAAGTCCAGTGGGGCGGTACGATGGAGTCGGCCTATCAGAAGATGGTGGACCACTCGCCCATAACTTACGTTGCCAATGTGGAGGCGCCGGCGCTGCTGCTGCATGGAGACGCGGACGCCCGTTGCCCCATATCGCAGAGCGAGGCTTTTTTCGTGCGCTTGAAGCGACTGGGCAAGGAAGTGGAGATGGTCCGGTTTCCGGGATGTTCGCATTCGTTTCCCCGACAGGGGCACCCGAAGCTGCGGGAAGAATATCTGTCCAGGACGCTGGAATGGTTCAAGCGGTTTGTGTAGGCTGACCAGCCTGGGTGAGTGCCGGGGTTTGAGGATTAACGGAAGCGGGGCAATAGGGCAGAGTACGAGGATCTGGATTGTCGGCAGAGAGTTCGGAAACCACTAGCACAGCTCCGGCAGGAATCGAAGGGGCGCTTCGAGGCGTACGGGTTATCGAATGGGGCAACCTGGTTTCCGCCCCTTTCTGTGGAAAGGTGCTGGGGGAACTGGGCGCCGACGTTATCAAGATTGAACATCCTGTATCCGGCGACGAGGGACGCTACCTCGGCCCCTTTCCCGACAATGTCCCCCACCCAGAAAAGAGCGGACTCTTCCTGTTTGCCAACCTGAACAAGCGCGGCATCACGCTGGACGTAGGAACGGACTCCGGCCGGCGAATCCTGGAAAGAATGCTGGAGACCGCTGATGTCCTTCTCGAAAACCAGCCCCTGTCTCAGATAGAAGGAACCGGCTTCACCTACGAATCACTCAAGCACCGGTATCCGCAATTGGTGGTGACTTCCATATCGCCTTACGGCCGCACCGGTCCCTACCGTGCGTATCAAGGCACCGATTTGACGGCCAACGCCATGAGCGGCCTGAGCTTTGGCACCGGCCACCCTCACCGGGAGCCCCTGACTACTCCCGTGCACCAGGCCAGTTACCTTGCCGGGGTGGGAGCCGCCTTTGCGACGGTAATTGCCCTGCTGGGACGGGACATGACCGGCCGGGGCCAGTCGGTTGACGTGGCCGAGGCCCAGGTAATCGGAACGCTGCTGACCGGTTACCACCTGCCTACTTACATATACCGAGGGGTGGCGGGGTTCCGTTCGGGGAACAGGATGCGGCTGGGGCTGTTTCCCAACTGCGTGCTGCCCTGCCGGGACGGGTACATCTGTATTGACGCGCCCCAGATGGCCCAATACCAGCGGTTTTTGGACCTGCTGGGGGAGCAGGAATGGATGGAGAATCCCCGCTACCGGGACCGGCGGGCCATGAGTGACCAGTATCCGGAAGAGGCGGAGTCCCTAATTGCCCCCTGGTTCATGGAACGCACCAAGCAGGAAATCCTGGAGGCGTGCCTGGCCAACCGCATCCCCTGCGTACCCGTCTATACCTTTGAGGAGACATTGAGAGACCCGCAGCTTAATGCCCGGGATTACTTTCAGGAAGTCTCCAGCGGTCAGGCGGGGACTTTCCAGGTTCCAGGACCACCCTACCGGCTGGCCAAGACGGCGGCACGGCTGGTGCGGGCGGCGCCGTCCCTGGGACAGCACAATCAAGAAGTCTTCGGTCAGGAGCTTGGCCTGGACTCAGAAACCATGGACCGGCTCCGGACGGACCGGATCATCTAGCCGCAACCCGATATGACCGCTGCAATTACAGACAATGCTCATCTACCTTTGTCCCGCTACCGGGTCGTGGACTTTGGCACCGCGTGGGCGGGACCCATGGCGGCCCAGTTGCTGGCGGACCTGGGGGCGCAGGTAATCAAGGTGGAAAGCAGGGCCAGGCTGGACGGGCTTCGGCTGGGCCGGCCCATTGTCGGCGACGACATTGCTGGCGGTGACCGGGGATTGTGGCCCGAACTTCAGCCCGTCTTTCACGGCATCAACCGCAACAAGCTGAGCGTTACGTTAAACCTGAAAACCCAGGAGGGACTCGACCTGGTCCGGGAATTGCTGGCCCGCAGCGACGTCGCCCTGAACAACTACTCCCCGGGAGTGCTGGACCGGCTGGGACTGGGATACGAAGAGGTGCGAAAGCTCCGTCCAGACATCATCCTGGTGTCCATGCCTGCGCTGGGCGAGACAGGGCCGCTGAGGGATGTGCTGGCGTATGCCCCTATAATCCAGGCCCTCTCCGGCCTGATGAGCGTAGTTGGATATTCGGGGGACGAACCGCTGGTGGGTGAGTTACAGGCGCCCTGGAGCGACGTGGTGGCGGCGATTCATGCGGCGCTGGCTACGGTGGCAGCGCTTTATCACCGCAACCGTACCGGAGAGGGACAATTCATCGAGGTGGCCCAGCTTGAGGCGACCACGTCCATGCTGGGGGAGGCTTTCCTGGAAACCCAGATGACGGGAATGTCCCCGGAGCCCCGGGGCAACTACAACGCCGGTGGTGCGCCCCACAACAATTATCCGTGCGCAGAACCGGACCGCTGGGTTGCCATTGCGGTGACCGGCGAGCAGGAGTGGCAGTCATTTTGCGGGGCCCTTGGCAATCCACCGTGGGCGGCCGAGGAGAAGTTTGGCACGTTGGCGGAGAGGCTGGGGAACCTGGCGGAACTGGACGCCCATGTTGGCAGGTGGACCCAAGAGTGCACATCCTTGGAGATCACGGAACTGCTGCAGGGGAAGGGGATAGCGGCGATGCCCGTAATGAACATCGAGGACCAGTTTTTGGACCCGCATCTACAGGAGAGGCAGGCCTACCTGGAAGTCGAGCACCCCCATGTGGGCATCGAATGGCTGTACGGTATGCCGTGGTTGTTAGGAGACACGCCAGGCAACATCCGAACGCCCGCGCCATTGTTGGGCGAGCACAACGCGTTGGTATTCAGGGAATTACTGGGGCTTTCGGCGGAAGACGTTGAACGCCTGCAGGAATCAGAGGTTATCTATTGACCTTCCCTCATCACGCGTTGCTCAACGTATGGGCAGCCCTCACCGTTCCCCAGGACGGATAGCTTCAGTCCCGCAGCGGCGGCAAAACCCCGGTCAGCCAGGGAATGAGGTCTCGCAATACTTCGAAGGGTATTTCGTGGCCCATGTTGTATTCCCGATATTCCGGCGCGTACCCTTCGGCCTCGAGGAAGGCGCGAGTAGCCCGAGCGGTCTCCACCGCAATCTGCATGTCTCCCGTGCCGTGGGCCACAAATATGGGCTGGCTCCGGCCTTCGGGAAGCTTGGGGCGCAGTAATTCAGGGTCAAAGACGGCAGCGCTCAGGGCCACCAGGCCGGCGAACACATCAGGCCTGTCCATGCCGCAGCGATAGGTCATTGCCCCGCCCTGGGAAAAGCCGAGCAGGGCCACCTTACCGGGCGTGGCATTGAGCTTTTCGAAAATCTCATCAAAGCAGTCCAGGAGCAACGCTTCGGAGGATTCCCGGGCGGACTCCACCTCTTCCCTGCTGGCAACGTTCTGGCGGGGCATCCAGCCATAGCCTCGATAACCGCCACCAAAGTCGAACTCCAGGGGAGCGTTGGGGCAAGCATACACGTAGCCCTTGTCTTCGATGGCGGGGGCCAGTCCGGCCAGATCACCCATGTGGGCCCCAAAGCCGTGCAGCATGATCACAAGCGGATAGCTGACACTGGAGTCGTAGTCGTCGGGCATTACCGTAAGGAAGGGAAGGCTCCGCCCGTCATGTTGCTCGGTCTTCATTCGTTTATCTCCTTTTGACTGGCCAATATCCGCACCATCCTACCATCAGCCTGAAACATTGCCAAAGCCTATCAGCCGTAACCGGCCTGAAAGCCCTCCCACGAGGGACAGACGATTTGGGGGCCCATGACACGGGCAGCCTGCTGGAGTCCCTGCTCCGCAAAGCGCAGGTCTCGGGAGAGAATTTCTTCTTTGGAGACCGAAGGGAGTTGCCGGCGGTATTGGGACAGGAATCTATCCAGTTCCGCGCCAGCTATTCCCATCCTGGACAGTATCCGGAATTCCGGGGTGGTGCGGACCAGGTTATAGACTTCCTCGGGTTCAAGATCAGGATAGTTGTCGAGCAGTACCGAAACTCCGAAGTCGATGAGACGACAATCCACGGCAGTATTGCCGCCCGTTCCAACCGATTGCGGCAACAGGAGGTGCGACCTGCCTTCCGGGTCGGACAGGGTGGCGTCGTTGTAGTAGATCTGGAGGGAATGCAGCTTTGCAAGTATTTCACCCAGTCCCTTACCGATGGCAAAGAAGTCGGAGTCTTCGAGGGCTTCAGAAGAGAGTTCGGTAAAGAAGGGGCCGGAAACCAGTTCTTCTACGAGAAATCCTTCAAGGCTTTCCTTTTGACGGGGCCCTAGACCTGACTTGCCGGCCATCTGGGCTATCGTTCCCTCACGTCGGCTTTGAAGGGATTTAACGACGAGGCCGTCGCTATTGTCGAACTTGAAGAGGGCGACCTGACCCCGCGTTCGACCTTCAAAAGTAACGTCTGGTCTCTGGCCTCGCGTATAGATTCGTTCATATAAGCCTGGGAAGAATCCGTAAATGGTGTAGCGCTGCAGCAACCGGTCACTTGCGAGCTTTGCGAACAATACGGGGCCAATCGCGGACGGTCCATCAAATTCGCGGGAGGACCAGAAGGGCACCAGGTGAGGCGGACAGGCTCCAGCTTCAACCGCCTGCCCGATTTCCCGATACTCATCGTCATTCAAATAGCGAAGACGGGAAATGACCCCTCGAATACGGTCCAATTCGGCGAGAGCGTATTCAGGTGTCATGGGAGGGTCCAGGCGCAGTTGCCGCAGCTAGACGGAGCATGGGCACGCTTCACGCGAGGTTTGTCTCCTCCGAAAGGTCCAAGCCACTTGCGCCATCCGTCTGGACTCTCCATACGGTGATCGCGGCTTCAAGGTTAAGCGGGCCGTAGATATGGGGGTAAACTTCCCCAGAACGGCTGGGTTCCCACACCAGCGAATGGGTCAGAATGTCGGTTTCAAGTTCCAGAGCCAGCATGTCGGTCCGGTCAGTATAAAGTCGCTGCATGACCCTGAACATCTGGTCATGATCCTTTGAACAGTGGACAAAACCTTCATCAGCCAGGCTGGGCGGGCTCCAGGACTGATTGCCCTTGGCGCCATTCCAGTCCTGTGCCGAGATCAGGTGAAAAATCCTCGCCATGATTCAATCTCCGTACCAAGAGCGCCTCACTGGGGCCCATGACGTTTTAAGTTCCTCGAGGTTAGCATACCATCGGGAAAATCAGAACCGCCCGAACATGTCGGGCGGTCTGTCTAAAGTCATAGAGATCCGGGTGTCGAGCCCAACGCGCCGGTTAGCGGGGCCTACTGTTGTGCCATCAGGAAAGCCACCAGCGCATCCACATCTTCGTCAGCCAACCCGGCTGTTATTGCAGTCAACATGAGGCCGGGTGTGGCCCGATCGACACCTTCAGCGATGAAACTCTCAGGATCTCGTATGGATTGGGCAATGTAGTCCTCCGCTGACACGCCAGGTTGCCGAGTGGCAGCCTCGGTGCCAATGTGAGACAGGTCGGGACCAAGCAAGCCCACAGCTTCAGGTACGCCACCCACCGTGTGGCAGGTTACGCAGGGAGTGGCAGCGCCCTGACCAGTTCCGGTAATGAATACCTGGCGACCGATTTCCACCAGCCCACCAGGCGCGGGCGGTTCCTCCGGATCGATCTCTGTTCTCCCTTCTTCCGAGGGTGGCTGATCAACTGGGTCAACCGGTTCAGGGGCAGCCTTTGGCCGGTCTTCGAGACATCCACCCAATTCATGGTCGAGCGTACAAGGCTTGGCGTGATCCTCTGCGAAAGCCCGGGGGGAGGGCGTCCACGACGCGAAAAGGCCAACAAGAGCCAGGACAACAGCGAACCCAAGGGCCAGTCCACCAAGGAACACCCAGGTCAGCATCCGATTATCAAACTTCAGGTGCATGTAGAAGAAGATAACAGCGGCGAACTTGATAGCCGACAATATTGCCAAAGGCGCGATCGTCCAGCCCTGCCCACGGAAATCTTCGGGCAGGATTATCACGAACTCGACAATGGTAATCGCGAACAGGAATATCGCGATTATTACATACTGTTTGAGCGTAGGGTGGCGGGATTCGTGAACCCCGTGGTCACTGCTCATGCGCCGTATCTCCTTAGATCAGTCCAAGAAAACCAGTTATTGAGTGCGGGACAAGGGACGGGTCTCCCGCGGGGCCGGTGTCGAAACCGCCAATGAGGTAGAGCAACGTAAAAATTACGATCCAGACGATATCAACGAAGTGCCAGTATAGACCCGCCAGTTCCACGTCCAGAGCGGTCTTTGGCCCCAGCCTGCCTTTCTTTGCCACCCACGCCAGTCCCAGCAGCCACACAATGCCCAGAGTCACGTGGGCCCCGTGGAATCCGGTAAGGGTAAAGAAAGTTGACCCAAACAGATTGGTATCAATGCGCAACCCCTCGGACCGGAACAGGTTGAATTCATACACCTGGAAGCCGATAAAGATAGCCCCCAGGAAGGCCGTCATCAGGAGCCAGAACAAAATGGCGCCCTGCCGATTCTCGTTGGTGGCGGCCAGGGCGCGTACCATGGCAAAGCTACTGCACAGCAACACAAAGGTGCTGATGGTAGTAATAGGTACATCGATGATGTCCACCGGGTAGGGCCCCACGAGGCTCTGACCCCGGTAAACCATGTAGGTTGCGATTAGCGAGCCAAAGAACAGGCAGTCCGAGGAGAGGAAAACCCACATCAACAACTTGCGATTGTTGATGCCCGTGCTAGTCGGGTGCTCCTCCTCGGGAGCGTGGTGGCTGACTTCCGTCTGGTGGGCCAACTCTACCCCTCCTGGTGGTGAGGTTCAGCGGGATCTTCTACCGCTCCGCCACAATAGGGGCAGAACCGGAAATTGCTTGACAATTGGTTATTGCAGTTGGAGCACAACAGCCTAACGCTGTGCGTGGCGCCACCGCCAGGATGTTCAGCCACCGCCGCCACTGCAAGGTGGCCGCCGCCATGTGCGGCCTCCGGATGATGGTCACCACCGGCGTGCTCTTTAGCCGGGGGTTCGTTCGCCCAGGCAACTATTCCAATGAAAGAGATCAGGCCGCCAATGAAGGGGATGGGGAACCTTATGTAATCCCATCCGGTATCAACCAGCATTCCTGCCGCAAGAATCAGGACACCAATGGCCGTCACCAAAGGCCAATAAGAGGGACTGGGCATGTGGATAGTGCTGGGGTCAACAAGGGCTTCCGGCTCCGTAATGGGATGGCCCTCAGCTTCTGCGCGACGCTTTTCGATCCAGTACTGGTCCAGTCCTTCGACCTGAGGAATCTTTGCGAAATTATAAACCGGGGGAGGCGACGCGATCTTCCATTCCAGCCCCGGGGCATCCCAGGGATCGTGGCCGGCATCGGGTTCCTTCCTGAGGCTTATCATCAAATTCACAATGAACAGCAGGGTTCCTACGAACAGAACCAGGTAACCCAGGGACGCCAGCAGATTCAAGCCATCCCAGCCGAACTCACTGGCATAGGTGTAAATGCGGCGGGGCATTCCGTTCAGGCCAAGGTAATGCATGGGGAAGAAGGTGACATTCATCCCGATGAAATACAGCCAGAAGTGGAGCTTGCCCAAACCCTCGTGAAGCAGCTTGCCCGTGACCTTAGGAAACCAGTAGTACACGCCAGCGAAAATGCCGAAGAGGGCACCGCCGAACAGTACGTAGTGAATGTGGGCAACAATGTAGTAGGTATCCTGCTGCTGATTGTCTGACGGAGCCACCGCGTGAGATACCCCACTAAGGCCGCCGACAATGAACAGCGCGACGAACCCAAGGGCAAACAGCATGGCGGTCTTAAGGTCAATCTGACCGCCCCACAAGGTGCCAATCCAGTTGAATATCTTTACGCCCGTCGGCACCGCAATCAGCATGGTCGTAATCATGAAGACTGAAACGGCGACTGGTCCCAGGCCCACCGTAAACATGTGGTGGCTCCACACGGCCCAACCCATGATTCCGATAACCACGCCGGAGAAAACCACCACGGGGTAGCCAAACAAAGGCTTCCGGGAGAAGGTGGGCAACACCTCAGAAACGATACCCATGGCCGGCAGAATCAGAATGTACACCTCCGGATGACCGAACACCCAGAACAGATGCTGCCAGAGGATTGGGTCTCCACCGCCTTCGGGAACGAAGAAGTTGGTGCCGAAATTACGGTCGAAGGTCAGTTCAATCAGGCCTACGGTAATAACAGGGAAGGCCAGTACCAGCAGGATTGAAGTTACCAGCGTCATCCAGACGAACAGGGGCATGCGCATGAGGCTCATGCCGGGAGCCCGCAGATTGACAATGGTTACAACGAAGTTGAAGGCCGCTGCCAGAGAGGAAACGCCCAACACCTGCAGGCCGAGAGCCCAGTAGTCCAGGCCCTGGTTGGCGCTAAAGGGCTTTTCCGTCAGGTTAGCGTAAGAGAACCATCCGGCATCAGGAGCCTGGTTGGTAAGGAAGCTGGCGTTAAGCAGCAGTCCACCGAAGAGGAACACCCAATAGCTGAAAGCGTTGAGCCTGGGGAACGCCACATCGCGGGCGCCGATAGCCAGGGGAATCACAAAATTAAAGAAGCTGGCGCTCAACGGCATGATCACCAGGAATATCATGGTGGTGCCGTGCATGGTGAACATCTGGTTGAAGGTATCGGGGTCCACCAACGTGTTGTCGGGCACCGCCAGCTGCAACCGGATAACCCCCGCCTCCACGCCGCCAAGCAACAGGAAGATAAAGGCGGTAACGCCGTAGAGAACTCCTATTCTTTTGTGGTCAACCGTCGTAATCCAGCTCCACAGTCCGGACTGACTGGTTGGCCGGTCAATTACATCGGTTAATGTGGCCATTTGTTGCCTCCGCGGCTCCGTTCCACCCTGTAAATGAATCTACAGCTAGAGTTTACTTTAGGCTAAGCAAGTATTCCAGCAACGAAGAGATATCGGACTCGCTCAGGCTGGCGCGCCCGTCGGCGGTCTGATAAATCGCAGCTCTTTCAGACATATAGTTGCCAGGTTTAACTGTTTCGGGGTCCCTGAGCCATTGCCTCAGGTTTTGCCGGTTCAAATCCACAATTCCAGCGCCGAACCGCACACGCGTCGCCAGGTCAGTCAAATTGGGACCCGGGGCGATTCCGGTGTCGCTGGTCATGAATCCCTGCACGCGACCGGCAACCACCGCATCCGAATCGGACCCGTTGGCGGTGTGGCAAACCACGCAACCACCGGTACCGTTAAAGACCGTTTGACCGGCCTGCGCCTGCGCCGACAGTACGGGAGCCTCTCCGAATCCCTCGGCCCAGGCGAGGTAGTCTTCCTGGGGCAATACCTGGACCAGGAATCTCATCTGGGCATGAGCGGTGCCGCAGAACTCGGCGCACTGACCGTAGAAGATGCCGGTTTCGTCAGCCTGGAACCACATATAGTTTTCACGAGTGGGGACCACGTCCACCTTACCCGCCAGCTTGGGCACCCAGAAGCTGTGAATAATGTCATCGCTGCGGAGATTAATTCGTATGGCCTTGTCCACTGGAATGCGGAGTTCGTTGGCCGTGGTAATGCGCTTGCCGTTGCCGTCGGCGTCCGGATACTCGAACTCCCACCACCACTGGTGGCCGACCGCAGTTACCTCAAGGGTGTCGGCTCCGGCGGGAGGCTGGTCAAGTTCAAACAGGGTAATAGTGGACCAGATACCCAAACCAAGGATCAGTATGGTGGGAATGATGGTCCAGGTAATTTCAAGGGCAGTATGGCCGTGAGTCTGGGGAGGCAACTCGGTCTGCCCCGGGCGGCGGCGGAACTTGATGACGGCGTACAGGAGGACGCCTTCAACAAGGATGAACACAGCCACCATGACCCACAGCAGGACGTTGAAGAGCAATAGCTGCTTTTCCGCAACCGGCCCAGAGGTACCAAAAGTGGATTGCTTGGCATCCGGGGCGCAGGCCATCACCAGAAGGAGAATAGCCGTCAGGCCCAGGAGAAGGAGGTGTTTGCGTGAAATGGAAAGCCGCTTGGACATATGAGTGGTGTTGCCTTTCTTATCCCTGGCCCGCTGGGTCCGGGATTCTTCGCCTCGGAAGGGCAAAAGCCCCATTTGCCAACTCCCTTGTTTCTACTTATCCGCGAACTTGAACGTAGAGTATGTGCAAAATTTCACTAATGCAAGACATTACCACAGGCTCTTTTCACTGTCAACGAAATTTGAAGCCGTCGAACGTCCTTTCAAATCTGTTATGACAACAGCCTTATGGCAACGACTCCCCTTGCAATTGAAGGTCATATTGACCGTCTGCCCTAATACCCCGTGGCAGCGCCGACCATGACTGCAACAAACAGCAGCCCCAGATACAGCAGGGAATACAGGTAAAGCTTCCGGGCATTGGCGGTGCTCTCGTCTTGTCTAAGACGCCATGCCATCCAGGTGAATATGGCGCCCAGGGCCAGGGCCGAACCGCCATAAATCCATCCCACGGCATCGGTGAGAGCGAACATCAGGGTTACACCCACCAGCACCAAGGTATAGAGGAAGATGGTGGATACGGTGAAGTTGCGGGAAGACACCACCGGCAGCATGGGAACGTTGGCTTCCTCGTAGTCCTTCTGAATCAGCAGCGACAGGGCCCAGAAATGGGGAGGAGTCCAGAAGAACACCAGGGCAAAGAGATACACTGCCGGCAGTTCAACGGTGCCCGTCACGGCGGCCCAGCCGACCATGGGCGGGATAGCGCCAGCGGCCCCTCCAATGACGATGTTGTGGGGAGTGCTTCTCTTGAGCCACCGGGTGTAGATCAATACATAGAAAAGGGTGGCTGACAGGGTTAGACCAGCAGCCAACAGGTTTACCCATAAGGCCAGAATCGCAAACGCGACAACGTTGAGGACGATCCCGAAGAGGAAGGCCTTGGTGGGGGATATGCGGTTGCTGGCAACCGGCCGTTGCCGGGTGCGCCGCATGACGAGGTCAATGTCACGGTCGTAGTGGTGGTTGAGGGCATTGGCGCCCCCCGAGGCCAGGGCGCCTCCCACCCAAACCAGGGCCATCAAGTACAGGGACGGCAGCCCGCCCGCTGCCGTATGCGCCTGGGCAAGGAACATTCCTCCCGCCGCCGTCACCAGCAAGAGGAGGATTATGGGAGGCTTGGTCAGCGTGATGTAGTCATTTACAACCGCAATAGGAGTACGTCTGCCCACTTCGCCCTCTGGAATGCCGGGCAAATTGGGTTCCGCAGGGTCACGATGTTCGGTTATGGCCATCTTGCTGACCCTCCAGTAATCCCTTCAGGCTGATTCGGGTCCGGCGGCAGCCGACCCCGTATCCGGAAATGAGTGAGACTCACCGGAAACGACCAGGTCGGTCCCTTCCAAGTGGCGACTGATCAGCGCGACGGTCACTATTACACCCCAGACGCCGGTGGCCAGCCCGATATGAATTGCGCGAATGGTAACCGGGAAATGGGTCCAGATCGCGACTGCCCCAATAAACACCTGGGAAAGGAAAAGCGCCGCTCCCAGGGCGCAGAATACCATCAAGGCCGATTCGCCGGAAGACAACCTGCTCAGCCCCAGTCGGTATCCCTTGTGGAGGGTATAAAGGAGAAGTACCCCAACTATTGCGGCCACCACCCGGTGAAGCATGTGAATCAATTGCAGCGTGTCAGAGGGCCAGAAAGAGCCCCCGCAAAGGGGCCACTGAGGGCAGGCTGCCAGCGCGCCGGGAGTCGCCGTAACATAGGATCCGGAAAGGAGCATGGCATAAGTGGCGAAGGCTGCCACCGCCGCCAAAACCGCAAAACCAGCTGTGCCGGAACGCTGTGGCGCTTCCCGAATGCTGGAGTGCCGGGGCTTTCCGGGAGTATCCAAATTGGTGTGGTTAATGCCGGAAGAATCTTTTGAGTACAAGGTGGCTACTGCGGTTAGAATCAGGCAAGCCAGGAGACCCTGGGCCAGGGCCATGTGGGCCGCGACAACATGCCCGGGCAGTTCGGTCAATACGGTTACGCCTCCCAACCCGGCCTGCACCAGGAGCAACACCAGTGAAATTGCGGCCGGTACCAGCACGGACAGAACGCGCCGGTACTTCAGAAGGGCAATCAGGAAGGTTACGGCCACCAGGGGTCCGACTATGGCGGAGGCTACCAGGCGGTGACTGTATTCGATAATGTCTTCCTTGGTAAGGGGAGGAATCAGGCTTCCGTCACAGAGGGGCCATTCACCCCCGCAACCCAGTCCCGAACCGGTTACCCGAACCACGCCGCCGAGCACTATCAGTACAAAGGTAGCGATGACAGACGATACAGCGAAACGCCGCAACCAGCGACCATCGCTTCCGCCCGACATTATGGGTTGTGGGTTGGCAGGATTACCGGTTTCTCCGTAGCTTGCCACGCCGCCCGACCTGACCTCGGCATCCTATTGAGACACTGGGGATAAGAGTGCCTCAGGAAGATATTGTGATATACTTCACATACTATCATGTCAAAGGCAATTCGGGTAGAAGGACTGGTCAAGCGGTACGGCGATTTTGCCGCCGTGGACGATGTTTCCTTCGACGTAAGTGAAGGCGAAGTTTTTGGTATTCTCGGCCCCAATGGCGCCGGAAAGACCACTACCCTGGAGATTATAGAGGGCCTGCAACGGCCCACATCGGGTCAAGTCACAGTCCTGGGAAAAGATATCCTCAAGGAACCCCGCCCTATCAAGGCCAGGATTGGAGTCCAGCTTCAGTCCTCAGCCTACTTCAGCTATCTGAACCTCCGGGAAATTCTGAATCTGCTTGGCAGTTTCTATCCCAGGCGACTTCCTCCGGATGAACTGCTTGCCCTGGTGGGGCTGGCTGACCGCGCCAACAGCCGGATTAACCAGCTTTCAATTGGCCAGAGTCAGAGATTTACCGTCGCTGCCAGCCTGGTCAATGATCCTGAACTGGTCATCCTGGATGAGCCGACCACGGGGCTGGACCCACAGGCCCGTCACAACCTGTGGGACTTGATTTCGGAAATCCACGCCCGGAATGTGACTGTGGTCCTGACTTCCCACTATATGGAAGAAGCCGAGTTGCTTTGCCAGCGCCTGGCGATAATGGACCACGGGCGTATCGTGGCAATAGATACACCCGGCAACTTGATCAGCCGAATAGATACAACCTACACCGTGAAGCTGCAGACCGACCGGCCCCTGAGTGATGGCCAGTGCCACGCGCTCAAAAAGGGCGGCAGCCTGCAAACACTGGCAGTGGACCCGTTAATCCAGCCAACGTCAGCCAATTCCTACATCCTCAGGCTGGACAGGAATCCTGAATCCCTGAACCAGGCTCTGGACGGAATTGTACGGAGCGGAATCTCCCTCAAGCACCTGGAAATCCAGCCGGCCACCCTGGAGGACGTGTTCCTGGAATTGACGGGAAATGAGCTGAGGGATTAGCGGTGCTGGCCTTAACCATTGCAAACCTGAAGATGATGGCCAGGAACCGCCAGACCACCTTCTGGGCGCTGTTCTTCCCCCTGATTATGGTGGCTGTATTTGGCCTTTTTGACTTCAATTCCTTTGCCTCCTCAAACGTCGCGGTCCTTGATTTGGCCGACAATGCTGCGTCACGCCAGGTGGCGGAATCGCTGAGCGAGGCGGGGCTGATCCAACTTGACGACCCGCCAACAAGCCTGGAAGCGGGTCGGAAGGCCGTGGAAGAAGGAGACCTGGATTTCCTGGTGGCGATACCCGCCGGTTTTGGCGCAGGGACTATTGACGGAGAAGAACCCTCCGGCAATCCTGCAGCGGGGCAGGTGGACGGCGCGGCCCTGGTTACCCTGGTAACTGGGGGAGAGAGCGAGGAACGAAACCAGTTTGTGGCCAATGTCTTACGGCGGGGCATTGACACCGTTACGCAGGGGAAGCCGCCCGAGGAAAGGCCAGACCAGCTGATTACCGAAAGGATCGAAACCTGTTCGGCGCCTTATTTTGACGTAGTCTTGCTGGGACTGGTGGGTATGGGCATAATGTCCCATGCCATCATTTCCATTGCTGTCCACATTAGTAACTATCGAAATCTCTCCATCTTGAAGCGGATGCTGGTAACCCCGCTGGCCATATGGAAATTCTTCGCCGCCGAGGTAATTGCCCAGCTGGCGCTGGCCGTCATCCAGGCGGCAGTCATACTTGGGGTTGGGGTTTTCGTCTTCAGGGCCGAGCTTGTGGGGAGCGTTATCCACATGCTGCCGATAATAATCCTGGGAAGCCTGGTGTTCCTGAACATAGGTTTTATCGTTTCGGCATGGGCGAATACACCTGCGGCAGCATCGGGCATGGGCAACGTAGTGTCACTGCCGATGATGTTCTTTGCCGGCACGTTCTTTTCCACGTCGGCTTTGCCCTGGCTGCTTCCATATGTGGCAGATGCCCTGCCCCTGGCGCCCATGATTACTGCCTTGAGGGACATCGGACTTCATGGAGCCAACATTTGGGAGGTCTGGCAGCAGTTGGCCTGGCTTGCCGGCTGGCTGGTGGCAACCTCCGTGGTTGCTGTGCGAGTTTTCCGGTTCAGTTAAACTTCTTTGGGTCCGTTCCCTTCTGCCTAATTCGGCTCCGACACTTTCTCCTGGAGCTTTATGCCCAGCGTATTGCTCGCCACCACTTCCCTTGTTGTCGCCATGTCTTTGCTGCTTGGCAGTGGCTGTGACACGGGCGGTTCCCACCAGGTGCGCGGTCAGGTAGTTGAAGCCGTTCCAAGAAGCTTCTCAGAACTGGAAGTGTTGAGAATTCGTGATGATGAGGGAAGGGAGTATGAGTTCAAGACCGAGGGATTTATCGGTTTCACGCCTTCCCACGTTCGCGAGCACCAGTTATTTGGGCAGTCTCTGCTGGTTACTTACGAAAAGCGCGGAGACTTACTGATTGCCTTAAAGCTGGAGGATTGAAGCAGGTTCAGATCCCGAGCAATCTTGAAAGCGTTTCGTCCAGAAGGGACTCCGGGGTGAACTGTTCAAATTTGGCTTGCACCAATCCGTCCTGGTCCACAACAAAGGTCCAGGGTTCGCTGGGCAACCCCCATTCATCCACTGCCGGAACTTTCTTTGCCGCAAAGCGGTTCCCTTCGATCAGGTGCGGGTCTTCAAAGACTTCTACGTGGATGAAGTTCGCCTTACCATCGTACCGCTCTTTGAGATTCTGCAGCACCTCGAGTTGGGGCCCGCAGGTCGCGCTTACGCAAAAGGCGGGGGTCGAAAACAGGACTACCAGGGGTACTTCTTCATCCAGGGCCTCGGCAACCGACAATTGATAAAACCCGGGGTCGGGGTTGGGATCACTCGAGATTTCGGCCAGGTCATCAACCTGATCCAATGTTGGAGTCACACTACGGGGTGCGGGCGTTCCGATGCCCGGGGTTGCCGGAATAGCGGCAACCCTGACAGCGGTTGTAGCTTCTACGGAATCGCCATCCGAGTCAGTGGCAGACACCTTTAACTCCCAAAGGCCGGGGTGCTGCCTGGTGGCATCGCCAGCAATGTCAAATTCAATTTCAGCGACAAATACGCCCCTTCCGCTGCCTTCGGGAGGCCAGGAAAGGAAATGGGCCGTTATTGCCTCCTTTAGCTCTGGGTCAGCGCCGCCTGGTGGAGAGTACATTGGGACCACGGTCGCGGTGTCAGCGGATACGGGGACGTTGTTGCGATCTACGAGGGCGAAAATGAGGCGGTTAGAACCCTTGGCCAGGTCGGAACTGACCATTAAGGCGCTGTATTGGGGTCCGCCCAGGTCGGGAATATCGTCGTTACCGGCGCCGGGAGAAAAACAAGCGGTCAAGGCCAGCAGAAGCGCAATCAAAGCCGGGAAGAGGACGAGTCTGCAAATAACAAGCCTGGCAGCTGCCGGCACATTGGAACGGCGCAGGTTTGAGAGCATCTGAGGCTTACCTGTGGCTATCGCAGGGCGCTGACACGGCCAAGGTGTGCGCCCGCTGTGGGTCAAAAACATGGTGGGAGACGGCCAATGGGTGAACGCAGGGTGGGAACTGCAAGGCATCCCCGGAGAATTGTCCCGACAAGGTTGGTTCACTGTAAGGCGACATCCGGCTATATGTCATCCCCATACTGGACATCCCGAGGCAATGGGGAAAGAGTCTCCGAACATTCTCTAGGTTAATCCATCCAGCCTGACGCACTGGGCAATCAAGTGGTCCATCCTTGTTTCAATTTCCAGACCGGACACAATCTGGGAAACGCCATCCAGGTTCTCGTTGGGCCAGGGCATCTCGTCAAACAGGGGACGGACCCTCCGCAGTTCGGTGGCAAAGTTCCACTCAAGTTCGTTGCCCCGGTACTCGCCCATATATTCGGTACCGCCAGAAAGGGAAACAGTGATGCGGGGAGCAAATGCCTGCCGGTTGCGATGTCCCACAACTTCGACCTTCTTCATCAGGTCCAGCACCGTAGCGTCCTCTTCCGAGGAGCCGTCACCGGGGTCTATGCGGTTGCGCAGCGGCGGATAGTTTCCCTTGACGCAGGTATAGGCAGTGAAATAGTGGGTGCTGCCCACTGCCGGCGCGTCGGCGCTGCGCTCGGGATTGGGGAAAGCAGGTGACGGGTAAGTGGTCTCAAGCCAGTTCATGTCAACTGTAATTTTTTCGATTTCTCCGACAGGCAAATTGTGGGATGCCCGCATCTCAGACATTAGCTCAATAACGGGGCAGTTGTATCCTGCGGTGGGATAGAGCTTGGGAGTGACGTGAAGCAACTCCCACCTCTCGCCCAATTCCGAGACTACACTATCAAACGAAACCTGTTCCGGACCGGCGAATACATAGGACAAATGCCCCCGGTTGTTCCCGGTGAAGGCATTGTAAAAGCCGGCAGCGCCCTCAAGGGCGGTTTCCGATCCGCGAACCTGCTCCCGGGCCAGCAAGGCCGCCATAATGCCGTTGCGGGTGGCGTTGGGCTCGTGGAAAAGCATCTCCCTTCCACCGGACCGGGGACCCTCGGTGGTGCCGCCGGCAAAGGTGCAGGCAAGGGCCAGGGTCGTAACCAGTTGGTCCACGTTCAGCCGGAGCAACTTGGCAGTCGCCACAGCTGCACCCAGGGTGCCGTAAACCGGGCTGGAGCGGAAACCCCGCGCCTGAGTAGAGGGAATAAAGTCCCCGGCAATGCGGGCCTCAACTTCGTATCCGGCTGCCAGGGCGGTAATGAGTTCCCTCCCGGTGCGTCGTTCAATCTGCGCTGTAGCCAGGGCGGCCGGAATTACGCAGGGTCCCGGGTGGATCAACATCCGGTAAGAATCGGACTGGTTGGTGGCGTGCATCAGCTTGCTGTTGGCGAAAGCTGCACCGCACCGGGTAGCCCTGGCGCCATCCACCAAGATGGTGGCCCCATCGGCCCTGCCTTCCTCCAGTTTCACCAGTTCTATGGAGGATTTGGCGTGAGTAGTTTCAGCGCCCAGAAAAGCGCCCAGCAGTCCGTGCAGGAGGGAAGTCTTTACCTTGTCGGGGACCTCGGGCGGCAAATTGTCGAACTGGAGATTATCCACAAAACGAGCCAGACTTCGGCTCAAAGAGTCAGGCATTGTTGTATTCCTTCCTGTACTGCTAGCGCTGGCTTTGGGCAAAGTCCAGCCAGACCCTGGCGCAGGGGACCGGCAGGACATGCTGTACGAATCCGGACACCCCGGGAAAAACTACGCGGCGACCGTTGGGGAAGATATCTGCGGCGTCTCGAAAGTCGCCCAGGACTTCTTCCCTGAGACTGGCGGCGGCGAGAATCAAGACGGGGGTATTGACCTGGCCCAGGAGCGGGCGCAGGTCTCCAGAGGCATTACGCTGGAATCCGCCTACCACGTGGGCAGGAGTAACCGACATCTGGGAAGCATACCAACGGGTATATTCTGGAGGCACTATCTGGGGGTCCAGGCGGCGACCGATGGTGTTATCCACCCAGGCTGATACCCCTTCGCGCTCAATCAGGTCGGCGCTCTCTGCATGATGTGGATCGTCGAAGCTGGTGGGTGAAGTACAGGCGGTCAAGGTCAGCAGGCGTTCCTGATGAAGCGTGGCAAACCGCATTGATATGGAACCGCCGACCGTTTCGCCTACCAGGTGCACCCTTTCCAGCTCCAGTCTATCCAGAAGCTGTCCCAAGTCTGCAGCGAAATTATCCACCGACCAGGGATAACCCGGATCCGGAACAGAGGATTGGCCCATTCCCCGCATGTCGAATCTAACCACCCGGTAGTGCCGCGCGATTATGGGAATCCACGCGTACCAGAGTTTGTGGTTCTTGGCCATTCCGTGATGGAGTACCACGGTTTCCGCGTCATCCCAGGGATCCGTAAAGTCATCCACCTTGTAGAAAAGCTGGCAACCGTCGTCAAGCGTTACAAACATATGGCCTTCTCAAACTGCAGAGCTTTCCGGCCCCAGGCTGCTAACTGGCAGGGGAGTCCACACCCTCTTCGTTGAAAACGGACCGGGCTATACGCATGGCGGTACGGGTGTTGAAATAGCCGCCATAAAGAGTCAACTGAATGAAGACTTCCATAATTTCTGCCGGGGTCATGCCGACACGAAGACAGCCTGAAATTCTGCGCCGCAACTGCCGGTCGTAGTGGCCCATGACCGTCATTGCCACCAGGGCGCACATGGCCCTGTCCTTTGCGTCCAGGTAGGGTCGGCTGAAGATCGCTCCCCAGTTGTATTCGTTGATCAACCGTTCCAGGTACATTTCCGGGGTGTTGGGGTCATCGGTGTAATAAATGGTAATGTCGCCCATGTGTGCTTCATGGACTGCAATGCCCTTCCTGTGCAACTCATCGGCATCCAACGAAGTATCGTACACCCTGGTAGGCTCGAGCTGGATGCCTCTCTCTTCAAAAATCTCTTTGGCAATGGACATGGCCGATTCTACGGCCGGAACGCCGGCATAGAAAGTCATCTGAATAAAGATTTCAACTACTTCCTCCGGGCTCATTCCCACGTTGAGGGCCCGTTCGACGTGGCGCCGCAACAGATGCAGGTGACCCAGGGTCAACAGAGCTGAAAGGGTGCAAAGGCAGCGCTGCTTCAGATTAAGCTCATCTCTGATCCAGATGGAGCCAAAGAGAGCTTCGTCCACTATGCGCTTGAGATCTGGCGCCAGCTGGTCAATGCCAGGGAGGGTGAAGTGCCGAAAGTCCCCCGCGGCCATAGTCTCACGCATTTCCAGCCCACGGTTGAACCGTTCTTCCAGAGAGGACATACTTGCTCCTTGCAGTTATTTGGTGGCGGCCCGCACAAGGCTACCTGAAATACCTATCTATATTATATCGCAACACGACAGCGTCAATAGCCCGGCGCCAGTCCCCGGGGCTGCTATCGGCCTGCAAGCTGCGACCGCGTCACGACCGGGACATTACCTCCTCGGCAAACCACTCGAGTCGCTCCAGGGAACCATTCAGGTCATTTCCCCGGATGTCGAAAATGATGCAGCTAACGCCGACGTCCTCATAGGTTTGAATATCCTGCAGCATTTGCTCGGATTCGCCCGAGAAACGACGGCGGGCCGCTCCGGAAGGTGTGGAGCCTGCGTCGTAGAGAGGCGCCTTCATCGATACTTCCAGCTCTTCCGGGTTCCTGGCAGCAGCTTCAGCGTAACGGTGGAGCAGTTCAATGTTCTGAGCCAGTTCCTCAGGCTCCAGGGGCGCGGCAGGAATGGCGCCCACCGGATGCCAACCGTCACCCAGCCTGGCAGCCCGGCGCATGGCGGCGCGGCTTTGGCCTCCAACCCAGATTGGCGGGTGGGGCCGCTGAACCGGTTTGGGAAGGAAGTGGATATTGGAGAAATGGCAGTACTTACCTTCAAAGGAGGGCTCGTCACTGGTCCAGAGTTCTTTGAAAGCCTGGAGGTATTCGTTGGTGACGGCGCCCCGTTCCGCGAAGGGCGGGGCATCCAGCGCCTCGAACTCCTCCTCCATCCAGCCCACCCCTACCCCCAGTGTCAACCGTCCGCCGGAAAGGACGTCCAGCGTGGCCAGTATCTTCGCCGCCAGCAGTGGATTCCGGTAGGGCACAATCATCACGCTGGGGATAAGGCGAATACTGTGGGTGATACCTGCAAGGTACGTCAGCAGGGTTAGCTGCTCCAGGTATTCGGCGGCGCCTCCAGCGTGGAAAGTGCCGTCCGCGGTGTAGGGATAGGGAGAGTTGATCTCACGAGGGACCAGGATGTGGTCACCGGCAACCATGCAATAGAATCCCAGTTCGTCCCCCTTCCTGGCAATGGCAGCAAGAGGTTCGGGCCTGGCAGTGGGGCCGCTGTTGGGCAAGTAGAATCCAAATCGCATTGGGAGCCTCCGCCGTGCTTTGCCGACTAAATATAAACTCATACGGCCAGCCTGTCTATTGGAAGTCGATGCATCCAGCCCGGCGCAAAATGCAGCCCGGCCAGTTGGCCGGGCTGCAGGCAACTAATATTGACGTGGGAGTTACTGGTGGGACTAGTTATCGGTGGAACTGATTTCGAAATGCTTGACCCAGTATTCGCCGCGATAAAGGTGTTCCATTTCCCGGGCAACATTTTGCCGGAACTCACCGGTTTCGTAGGCCCGCAGGTCGTCAAGGGTTTCCCAGATGCTTACGCTGATGCCTTCATCCGGGTCTTCAGTACCACGAAGCAGCTGCCTCTCTTTCAAACCCTTGATGTCGCCTGAAGCGCCGGCCAGACGTTCGTGGTAGTGTCTCTCGTATTCTTCCCAGCTTCCGGGGCGCAGCTTGCCCCATACCATTCGGATAAACATTGCCATTACTCCTGACTTTGGTTAATTGCAATGCGGTCAGGCTATGACCGCTTACGTAATATGATAACACTATGTAGCTGCCCTATGCAGGTTAGAACCCTTCAGAGAATGTGAAGATTCAGGACCGGCATAAGGATGCCAGCGACTCTTGGTCAGCCCTGCAAACCGCCAGTCCTATTTCACGCCAGAACACGGTACCGGTAACGCGACAATATCAGGTCGTTTTCTTCGAAGCGGCTGAACCGCAAGGGCGAAAGGTCGATGGAGCCGGCGCTGCCGTCCAGGATCAGTTCCGCCATAGCCTGCCCTATGGAAGGGGCAAGTTTGAATCCATGGCCGCTGAATCCCACCATGCAGAACAGTCCTTCTATCCCGGGCACCCGATCCAGAATGGGGTGCCAGTCCGGAGTAGTGGTGAACAGTCCTGACCAGCCACCCCGCAGATAAGACTGTTCCATTGCGGGCATCCGCCTCGCCAGCCTGGCCATCGCGTGGGCGGCCTCAGCGTGGTCGATCCCCTCGTCGTAGCTGTCCAGCTCAACTTCTTCCTCGGCATATCCCACCATGGTCAAAGTCGGGCTTTCCGGGCGGAAGGAGAAGGACTGGGCTATGTCACCGACTATAGGATGGTCGGGCAGCAACCCCGGGGACCGGGTGACCATCGCCACCTGATGCCTTACCGGAACGAGGGGGAACTCAATACCGGCGCCTGCCGTCAGAATATTGGACCACGGACCAGCGGCTACGACCGCTACGGGTGTTGCCACTCTGCCCTGGTCTGTTACGACGGCCTGGACCCGCCCGCCACTGATTTCCACGCCAGTGACGTTGGCGCGAGTGGCAACCTGGGCGCCTAGTTCCTGTGCCCTGGCAGCCAGGGAGGTCGTCACAAGATATGGATTGGCATAGCCCGAATTGGGTTCCCACGCCAGGCTTTCTCCTTCAAAAGTCTCAATCATGGGAGCCAGCTCATGGAGTTCGCCAGCCGTGACCAGCGCAACGTCAATGCCCAGGTCCTGCTGCATGGCGATGTTAAGCTCCAGGCTGGGCCGGTCGATCTCTTCCACCACCACCAGGTATCCGGTCTTTACAAAGCCGGAGTCTCCACCAACCTGTTCGTTGAAGTTGGCGTAAACCTGCAGGCTGCTCCATGCCATAGATGCAGTTATGGGATTGGAGTAGTGCATCCGACAAATGGCCTGGGAAAGACCGGTAGAACCCGCGCCGAGCACGCTGCGCTCCAGAAGCAGGGTATCGGTCGTACCCCTTTGAGCCAGGTGGTAAAGCAGGCTGCAGCCCATAACTCCGCCGCCGATTACGACAGCGTCGGCGGTGTTTCTCATCATCGTGCGACCTCCATAAGCGGGGGCGTGTTGCGTAAAACCAGTGGGGGCTTCGGGATTATCCACGTCCCCCTGACAATCAATAACCCCCGGCTTGCCACCGGGGGTCGAACCGATACAGTCGGAGTGCGCCCTACGCAGGCGAGCCGAACCTAGCGATAGTTGCTTTCCCGCATAGAACTGAAGCAATCGCTGCAATAAACCGGGCGGTCACCCCTGGGCCGGAACGGCACCATAGTGTCCATGCCACACTGGGCACAAACGGCGGGGTGCATTTCCCTGGGGCCACCATCGAAAGACCTCTGGGACTTCCGGGTCTGGCGACACTCAGGGCAACGCCTGGGCTCATTAGTAAAGCCGCGAGAAGCAAAGAATTCCTGCTCCCCAACGGTAAAGGTAAATTCGGCCGCGCATTCCACGCAAACCAAGGTCTTATCTGACAGCGCCAACTGCCGACCTCCACAAAAAAGATTTGGCCTGGTCGAGGTCATCCGGCGTCAGCGCAACTGAGGCAACTACCCACGGGACACAACCTTAACTCATTCCAATGCCGATTATAACAGATGGATTACCCGTGTGGAATCCGGCGTCGTGGCTGGAATCTGGCGATTATTCAGGCTGGGCATTCTCGAACCCTGAAATGCCGTGACCACCTTTATCCAGAGGTATCTCTTGTACGGAGCGTGAAGCCTCAGCGTTAAAGGGTCAACTAGCAGGAGAACCTAAAGGCCTGGCGTCAACTGCCTCGCAGCGAGTTCAGTGTCCAACATCAGGAGGCTGCTGGAGTCCTCACCAATCATTCGCAGCTTGGCGACTATATCGGAGGCCGCCTTTTCTTCCTCAATCTGTTCGGTAATGAAGGCCTGCAGGTGAATCTGGGTAGGATAGTCACTTTGCTGGGAGGCCAGCTCGTATAGCCGATTTATCAGGCGGCTGACTTCCTGCTCGTGAGACAGGGTGGCCTCCATGATGTCGAGGACCGAGCCGAACTCCACCGTTGGCTGCTCTATGGGAAAGAGCGTAACCCTGCCCTGTCTGTCCTGGACGAAGTCGAAAAGATTCATCGCGTGAGCGTACTCTTCCTGGCTCTGTATCCGCAGCCAGTGAGCAAACCCTGGCAAGTCCACGGACTCGCAGTAGGCGGACATGGAGAGGTACAGGTAGGAGGCGTAAAACTCTTCATTGATATGCCGATTCAGCGCTTCCTGAACGGTATCGTTCAATGCCATAAGGAGAACTCCAGGTTAAAGAATTGCTAATTGAATAATTATATAACAGGCCTCTGCGCTTAACCCCAGTGACTCATTCCCTGATTGGCGCGGTTTGAGGAGGTGAGGGTGGAGTGATGCACTTCCGCACCGAGCACAGTCCCCCCCACAGTCTCCCGGGATAGAAGATGCAAAATGGGGTGGTTAGCCGGTCGCAACCCCAGGGCGTTCCTGTTTAGACAGCCAGGGGAATCTGCAGAGGCTGACAAACGTCGGAGTCTGGACTTGGCAACTTCCAAAGGTTATATTAGGTGCGGCCTGAAAGCAGCCGGGGAATCCCGATCAGGCCAGTTACGCAGATACAAAACTACCGGAGCATTGAAGCAAAACAAGGAGGAAGATTATGAAGGTCGTTAAGATCAGTTCCGTACCCACTGAAGAGGCAACCAGCGCGCTGTTTACCGGCAATATTGTTACCAGGCAAGCCCCCTTTGAGGCCGGCGACAGCAGCAATTTCAACTTTGGCGTGGTCAGCTTCAGCGCCGGTTCACGCAACAAGTTCCACAAGCACAGTGGCGACCAGATTCTCATCGTCACCGAAGGCACCGGCACCGTGGCCACGGACGATGAAGAGGTCGAAATTACTGTGGGGGATGTAGTGATAGTCCCGGCCGGCGAGAACCACTGGCACGGCGCCCCGGGGGACACTGCAATGGCGCACATTACCGTTACGGTCAAGGGCAGCCAGACCGAACAGACCGAAGCCTAAGGCTGCAGCTTTCAGTTACCGGAAATCCCAGGGCCCCGGTGTTTGACACCGGGGCCCTCTTCGTGCGACAGCCTAGAACCAAGAACAGGCCGACGGTTCAACCGGCATCTTCTTCTTTCTGGACATATTGGGAAAGCAGGCGAATGGTGTCGGTGAAAGACCGTTCCCGGTCGCGGGATTCGGGGAATTCCTCGCCCAGAGGAGTGCTGCCAATGAAGCGGTACATTTCGGCCACTCCCTCGAACAGGTGGGGAGTCATGCCGAGATGAGCGAAGGTGTCGCGGATTTCCTCCATTTCGCTGATCCACCGGCGGGAACGGGGCGGGACTGTGGGAATGGTACGTTCCATGCGCCGCAAAACCGAAGACTGTCCCTCCCGAAATTCCTCCAGCAGGGGTTCAGTAAGTCCCATAAGTTCGGCCGCCATCAAGAGTTCGGAATAGAGGGCCCAGGAACCCTTGGTCATCGCGGCGTAGCACATCTTGATACCTGAGGCCTGGCCCACTTCCCCATCCAGCTTGATAACAGTCAGACCGAAATCGTTAAGTTGCTCAAATTCGGCCGCCTGGTCGCCCGAAGTGTAGAAGTGGGGACTGTAACCCTGACGGGGTGGTCCGCCAATTATCGAGACATCCACGAAGCGTCCGCCGGCATCGGTAATGACTGGTTCCATATCCCGGGTCAACTGAGGCGCGATGGCATTGCACTCGGCAAACAGGGTGTCCGATCCGGTGGACTTGATGGCGTCTGCTACTTCCCGACAAAGGGATGGGACTGCGGCGGAGACCGTCATGGACATTATCAGGTCCGACTGGCCAACCAGTTCTTCCACGTTCGACACGTCGCGGATGCCGGCTTTTGCGGACAATTCACGAGTTCTTGCGCTTCTTCCGACCAGGCAGGTTATGACGTCCAGTTCATTTTCCCTTAATCGCTGGCCCACGGCATGGCCCATATCTCCCGGGCTTAAAATTGCTACGGTATTGATTTCCATTGAAGGTTTCTCTCCTGGGCAAATGTAGGCAAGAATTATAGCATGGGCGGGTTTATGTAAACTTCAGAGACCCCAAATTCGATGAACCGCCGATGACAGTTGCCACTGACGGGTACGCCGCTCACCGGGTTATAATTGCTTTTTGAGAAGCCCTGACATCACAGCAAGGAAATAAAGAACGGCCAATGTCTCAGAGGGTAGGAGAAATCATCGGAGCGGATTCCCGTGTGCTTACCGTGCAGTGTTACGAATTGTACGGCGCGCCACCTTTGGGAACCTTCTTGTCCGTTGGAGAGCCTCCGGTGCTCGCGATAGTACAGTGCATACGGACGGAACCGTTGGACCCCAGCCGGCCGGTGCTGGCCAGGGGGAGAGACTTTGATACCCTGGACGACATTTACCGGGAGAATCCCCAACTGGAAAGGCTGTTAACAACCCGCCTGGACGCGCTGATAGTGGGCTACGAAAGCGACGGGCGCCTGGTTCAGCTTTTACCACCCGTGCCACCGGCGATACATGCGTTTGTGAGCATTTGTCCTCCGGCTACAGTCGCCAGGTTCACCGACAATCTGGAGTTTACCCGATTCCTGCTGAATTCCGGTTCTCCAATGGCCGATGAGGTTATGGTGGCGTGCCTGCGCACAGTTTCCTCGAACCGATCCGAAGGCGATGAATTCCTGAGGCGAGCGGGACAGATACTCTCAAAGGAGATGGTGGGGGACTCAGCCCGCCTTAGTTCAATTCTGCGGAGGGCGCGGCTATGACCAACGGCTTCTCACCGTATGGAACGAATGGCGACGGTTTTCTGCACAGGGGCACGCCCCTTGGAACGGTAGTCGGCGGGTCCCTGTCTGACGGAGTGGAAATACGGCTGAACCCCTCAGGCGAAACCGTCATCGAAGACGTAAAGGTTGGCACCTTCGTCACCATTCAGGGGAAACGATACCGGTTCTTTGGTGTAATTACCGACTTGGAGCTTGCCAACTCAGACTCTCGCATTCGCCATTCGCCACCCGACAGCGACGACCCCGTTCTGCTGGAAGTAATGTCGGGTACGATGGCTTACGGTGTGCTATCAGTAATGCCCAGCCTTGCCCTGCCGCTGGGCAGCGCCGGTGGGGTGAGCCCCTCGGCAGCCAAGACCGTGCCTTCCCATTTTTCGCCCTCCTATTCCGCCACCGATGACGATGTGGCATCGGTTTTCGGCAGGGAAGATGACCAGCACTTCTGGATTGGCAGCCCCCTGGATATGGACACGAGGGTCTGCCTGGATCTGGACAACCTGGTCCGGCGTTCCTTTGGGGTTTTCGGCAAGAGCGGTACTGGCAAGACTTTCCTTACCCGCCTGCTACTCGTGGGAGTCCTGCAAGGCGGCACGGCCTCGTCTCTCATTTTTGATATGCACAGTGAATACGGGTGGAGCGGACAGGACACAGACCGCAATCGCCACGTCAAGGGGCTGAAGCAGTTGTTTCCCTCTTATGTCTCCACCTTCACCCTGGATGCAGAAAGCTCCAGACGCCGTGGTTCATCGCCCGATGAGGTGGTTTCAATCGGTTACAGCGAGATTGAACCTGAGGACATCGAACTGCTCAAGGACAACCTGAGCCTGTCGGATGTGGCCGCCGCGGCATGTTTTAACCTGCAGCAGCGTTTTGGCGGCGACTGGATGAGCCAGTTTCTCACTCACCAGGGACAGGGTATTGGCGATCTGGCCGATGATTTGGGCGTCAATCGCGCGGCATTGGGCGCCCTCCACAACCGGCTCTCCCGGTTCCGCCGTTACCCGTTCCTGGAAGAAGGAGACCGGCACAATGCGGCCGCCAAGATCATCGAGCACCTTGAGCGCGGCAAGCATGTAGTGCTGGAGTTTGGACGTTACGGCAGGGACCTCAACGCCTATATCCTGGTCAGCAATCTGCTAACACGGCGAATCCACGAACGGTATGTGGCGTTGAAAGAGGCTGCCGAGGGCGGAGGGGGCAAGGACCCGCGTCCACTGGTGATTGTGATAGAAGAAGCTCACCGGTTCCTCAACCCATCCATTTCCTCCCAGACAACCTTCGCCAACATTGCCAGGGAACTGCGCAAGTACAACGTTACGCTGATGATTATTGACCAGCGGCCCGGTGGCATAGATTCGGAAGTGATGAGCCAGCTGGGAACCAGGTTTACCTGCGCCCTGGATAACGAAAGGGATATTGATGCCGTACTATCCGGCGCTGCCGGCAGCAGACAATTGCGGGGGGTTCTGGCCCGACTGGAAGACAAACAGCAGGCCCTTATCTTCGGCCACGCCGTTCCCATGCCGGTAGTGGTTCATACCCGGGAATACGGAACGCCGGAGTCCTACGCCTCGCTGACCAGGAATGTTAAGGCGGGCCTGCCCGATGACCTGTTGGAGGGCGAAACCAGCGAGGAACGACTGGAGCGGCAGATAGACGAGCTGTTCAGCTAGAAACAGCAGCTTGCGTGCAGGGAACGCCCATGATCTGAATATTCTTGCCCTCGACTGCGGAGGCCGGTCAATTCGCAGGAGAAAGTACCTTTCTTCAGGTCACAAAATAGTTCCATTGCTATGACGACAGCCAAGATGATTGTCCTGACTACCAACAACGACACGACATCCTTCGCCCACCGGTGTACCCGCCCCCTGGGGCTGGTTCCAACCATGGGCGCTTTGCACGATGGCCACCTGGCCCTGGTGCGGCAAGCAGCGGCCGAGAACAAGACCGTAGCCGCTTCCATTTTTGTAAACCCCACGCAGTTTGGACCACAGGAAGACCTGGCGACTTATCCTCGAGATATGGAAAGAGACCTGGCGTTGCTGGAAGCGGAAGGGGTGGGCCTGGTATACGCTCCATCGCCGGAGGAAGTTTACCCCCCAGGCTTCGACACCTGGATAGACCCAGGTGCCCTGGGTGAGAGGCTCGAGGGTGCGGCCCGCCCGGGACACTTTAGGGGAGTAGCTACTGTGGTCGCCAAGCTGCTTAACGTCATAGGACCAGACCGGGCCTATTTCGGGCAAAAGGACGGGCAGCAGTTGGCAGTTATCCGGCGGCTGGGGCGCGACCTGAACCTGGGCGTGGAGATTGTTGGGGTTCCGACGGTGCGGGATCACGACGGGCTTGCCCTGAGCAGTCGAAACGCATACCTGTCGAGCGAGCAACGAATGGTGGCGCCGGTAATTTACCGGGCCCTGCTGGCAGCGAAAGAGCTATGGGACTCGGGTCAGTGTGATGCGGGCAAATTGAGGGATGCAGCCCGGTCGGTCATGGAGGCAGAACCCTTGCTGGAAGAGATAGCCTACGTCAGCGTGGCCGACGCCAGCACCCTGAAAGAACTGGACTGGGTTGAGGGTCCGGCAATGGTGTCCACAGCCGCCAGGTTGGGAAAGACACGCCTGATAGATAATCTGCTGCTGGAGTAAGTTGGCCTTCAGCCTTATTCGAGCCTGCCGCCCTTACTCCTGTACCAGTTCCCTGACGGTTTCTGTCATGGCAGCCAGGACCTTTTCCCAGTCGCCTACTACACCATAGCGAGCTTCACGGAATATATTGGCCTCGGCGTCCTTGTTAATGGCGACTATGGCCTTGGAACCGGAACAGCCGGCCATGTGCTGGCTGGCGCCGGAAATGGCGATTGTTATGTAAAGTTCCGGGGTAATGGTCTTGCCAGTGAGGCCAACCTGGTAGCTGGCTGGAACCCAGCCTGAGTCCACTGCCGCGCGGGATGCCCCCACGGCGCCGCCAAGCAGTTTTGCCAGTTCCTCCAATTGGGCAAAGGGCTCCGGACCGCCCAGTCCTCGGCCTCCGGACACGACGATGCTGGCGTCCTCCAGTTTTACACCTTCCGCTTCTTCCTTGACCACTTCTATGACTCTGCTGCGGACCATGGATTCGTCCAGGTCCACCGGGAAAGACACTATTTCGCCTTGCCGAGCAGGGTCGGGATCCAGGGGCACATAGACCTTGGGGCGTACCGCAGCTACCTGGGGGGACTGGTTGCAGCTTACAACAGCCACAGCATTGCCGCCGTACACCGGCCGGTTAGCCAGCAGGGTCCCGGTTGCCGCGTCAACAGAAACCTCCAGGCAGTCCTGGGCCAGACCAACGCCCAGCCTGAACGCCAGCCGGGGCGCAACCTCACGACCCTGATTGGTGCGAGCAACCAGCACAATGGCGGGGCCGGTTTCCTTGCATACGGTGTCTGCGGCCGCCAGATACAGCTCTACCCGGAATTCGGCCAGCAACGGACTGGTGACCGAATAAACCCGGTCGGCGCCCTGGGAAACGGCCTGCTGGGCAGGCGCATCGACTGCGTTCCCAAATACCGCAATCGCCAGCTCCTGACCCAGATCGTCGGCTATTTTACGGCCCGCGGCCAGGATTTCCTGGGTTGCCAGGCTTAGTTCGTCGTCCTGGGTTTCTCCGATTATCAGGACACCATTACCCTCCGGCATGAGGACCTCCATCAGCTTTGACTACAACAGGGGAGCACAATGTGCTGCCCTCTTTCAAGTATTTTCCAGTATCGGGACCAGAGCTAGAAGAACTTTTCTTCTCTTAACCTCAGGGCCAGCTTCCGGCCGGCATCCTGTTCGTCGTCGCCTTCAATTATCTCGCATTCAGCGTTGCTGACCGGCACAAACAGGTCGTGGAGGGTAAGCCTGGGCTCCAGTTCTCCACCGTCCATTTCCAGGTCTGAAGCGCTCCAGATGGTAGGGCGCTTACGGGTAGCCGCCATAATTCCCCTCAATGTGGGATAGCGGGGCTGACCCAACTCGTTGCTGACCGTCACCAGGGCAGGGAGGGAGGCCTCAACAACCTCGTAGCCGTCGGGAATGAGACGTTCTACTACCACCTTGTCATCCTTGAGTTCGACCTTCTTGCCCAGGGCCACACAGGAAACGCCCAGCAATTCGGCGACACCCAGGGGAACTTGGGCATTGTCCCAGTCTGATGCCTGCCTGCCACAAATAATCAGGTCAAAGCCACCCAGCTTCCGTATGGCGGCTGCCAGCAGTTGCGCCGTCTGAAAACTGTCCACCGAGTTGCCAAAACTGTCGTCCTGAAGGAGGACCAGATCGTCCGCACCCATGGACAGGGGCTTCTTCATAACGTCCAGGGCGAATTCTGACCCAGAGGAGATGACGGTGACAGTAACATCCTGCTGAGAGTCTTTGATTTGCAGAGCGGCTTCGACCGCGTTTTCGTCAAATCCGTTTACCACAGGGGGGATGTTGGGGGGAGTAACGACACGCTTGGCGTTGGCGTCGATTTGGAACGCGGCCATAGGCATTTCCGGGTCTATGACCTGCTTGGCCAGAACGGCGATCTTGGCTGGCATTTCTCCTTCCTCGCGGGAAAATTAGCTATGGAAACCTTGTGAAATGTATCACCAACTCCCTTCGAGTGTCAATTGAAACGGGTTGGAGACGGTGAAGGAGCGGCCCCACGTGTCAGTATGCGAATTAAGAAGCGCTTTGCAGGCAAATGCTACAATAACGACGACAAGAGCTACACCGGTGATCTGGAGGCCTTATGTTCCTTTGGATTCTTCGGGCTCTCACCTCTACCCTGGCTGGGTTGTGCATTTATCTGGCCATTGGCCTGCTGCTTTTCCACGTTAACCTGAAAGCGCTCCTCAACGATGAGCTCTACGCTGACTCCCTGTCAGAACAGAACGCCTACGAACGGCTCTACACGGACGTCTTAACCACCCGTAACATCGAACAGCTCTGGAGCGAACTATCCAGCGACACCGCATATTTGACGTCAGGAGAGTTGCATTACCTCATGAGAGCGGTTGCTCCTCCGGAATATCTTCAGGCCCAGGTTGAGACCAATCTGGCGCTGCTGTCATCCTTCGCCAATGGGGAATCGCAAGACCTGGAACTCTACCTGGAAATTTCCGGCCCCCTGGAACGGATAGTTGAATCCACAGTCGATCTCTTGATTGATCGCATCGAAGCGACTCCCCTGGTCACCGAAGAGTTGATTCAGGGAGTGGTGGAAGAAACGAAGGAAAGTCCTTATTCGGAAGAAATCCAGAGGGCCCTGGAATCCCTGTCAGCCGGCGGACTGGAGTCTCGGTCAATAACCGACCTTACAGGGCTGAGCGAAGAGGAGGTCGCTGAGGCCTTCGACCAGGCCCTCGCCCTGGTACTGGATAACCCATCAATTGACCAGGAATATCGCGACGCCCTCAGGACGGCCGAACCGGAGCTTCGACAGGCATTCAAAACTGGTGACACGAGAGAATTGCTCACGCAGGCCACAATGACTGCGGCAGCGCCGGCCCTTGACAACGCGCTGGCAGATTTCCAGCACCGTCTGGACTCCGAAGGCCGCTTGTCCCTGATCCCAGTCCTGGCAGAAGAATTCGCGGGAGTTGGCGAGAGCGAGTTTCAAGCAAACGCGGATACTTGGCGGGAACGGATTCTCGCTGTCCTTGACCGGACCAGGAACTATGGACTGCTTGCCCTGGCGGCCGCCATTGGTCTCGTTACGTTAGTCTATTGGGGACGACCCCGAGCGGGAGTCCGATGGTTCTACCGTATGCTTATTGCCAGTGGTGGGGCATCCCTGGTGTTCTTGACCATCGCCTACTTCGCCTTGCCGAGGGTGGTTGACCGGGTGGTCAACAGCGCCTGGATGGGTAGCGAGGTTGACGTTGAGGGATTTGTGGTTCTGATCCTGGATGTCGTCGTATCTGTGATTACCGCCAGACTGGTGTCATTCATGTGGTACTTCGGCATTGCCTTTGCCTTGGGGATCCTGATGTGGGCCTTATTCCTTACGTGGGATATGGTCCAAAAGAGACGACAGAATGAGGCCAGCGAAACGGTTGACGAACCCGAACCAGTAGAGCCTCCTGCCGAGGAAGCTGTCAGCTAGAGTTGACTACCCAAAAAATGGGGGTAGCCTCGAAGGAATTCCGATGCCGATGTAGCACGGCGCCCTTCTAGTTGCAGGGTCTTGAGCCCCAGGATGCCCTCCCCAGTGCCAATGCCGACAAGAATGTCTTCCTGGTCCAGGCCTACCACTTCACCAGGCTCGGGCGCTAACGACTCACCAGACTGTCTTGCAATTTGCATCACACACACCTCAAGCAACCTTAAGGTCTTGTCCTCCCATTGCGTGAAGAGTCCCGGCCAGGGAGTGAAGGCCCGCTGTAGACGTTCCAAGTGTTCGGCGGATTGAGTCCAGTCCGCAGCCCCATCGCTTCGTTCCAGCTTGGATGTTACCGTGGCTAGGCTATCTTCCTGGGCAGTAAGCGGAAGCTTGCCCTCCACCCATGGCTGGAGACGATCGACCAGCAGCTTGCCCCCGGCCATGAACAATTCTTCAGTCAGGAAGAGGGCTGTCTCCGTACCGTTTAGCGGGTAAGTTTCCTGCGCGACGATGGGGCCGGTGTCCATACCCTCGTCCAGCAGCATCAGGGACACGCCCGTTTCGGCGACCCCGTCGAGAATTGCCGATACTACCGGCGAGGGTCCGCGATAGCGAGGCAGCAAGGAAGGATGAATATTCAGGCACCCATGGGGAGGCAGCTCCAGGACCGACGCCGGCAACAGCTTGCCATAGGCGGCAACAACAACCACATCCGGAAGGAAGGAAGCCAGTTCCTCTCGTACCTCTTCAGACCGGAAGGAAACAGGCTGGCAGACGGGAATACCCAATTCGAGGGCCGCGGCCTTGACCGGGGTGGTCTCGATTTCGCGACCTCGTCCCCTGGGACGGTCCGGCGGCGTATAGACTGCCACCACTTCGGTACTGGAAGCAGCCTGTAATTCTTCCAGAACCGGAACAGCATACTGGGGCGTTCCCATGAAGACGACACGCATCAATAACTCAACCCGGCGAAGTTTGATTTGGTCAACCTGAATGCAGTAGAAATTGGACTACCCAGTATCGGTCTCAGTTGACCATTATTGCACCGCAATAAAGGCCCTACAACATTCGTGGGAAATCATCCTCAATAGGTGGTGCGTGAGACGGCAGCGCCCCAGACATTACATTTATTCAGAATCTCAATGAAGGGACAAGGAGTCCCTGGCATCAGTCCTTCCAGGGCGGGATCACTCTTTGCAGTCGAAAGCGCAGGGAAGAAGCGTTTTCAAATACGAAAAGTGCGTTGACAAGCTTGGCTTGTTGTGCTACAAATAGAAGAACCGCTTGGCGGGAATCTGAAGAAGGAGGTGATATGGCATGGAACATAGTTTAGTATGCGGGGGCGATGGTAGGCATCAGTCTGGACACGACGGGGTGAGCCTGACCTAAAGGCACATATCACCAAAAACCCGTTAGTCGGGCCCAGGCCAATGTCTACCATCGCCCCCGGGACCACGAAGAACCTTGGGCGGTGCCTCATCCAGATGGACTGGGCCCGAACCCTTTTTAACCTCGCTTTGCGGCAAGCATTTTCTCCAATTCCAGCCGCAGGTTTCCAAGCGCACGCCAGTTTTGAATCAGGATTGCATAATCCGGGTTCTTTGCGCTTAAAGTACCTCGAATAACGATGTAATAGAATTGACAAGCAGGTACCCTGCTCGTAGAATTACGTGGCTAAATTACGGCTCAACACACTTTGGTTCAGTTGGAGATTTGATGCTACGTATTCGGTTAAGGAGAGTAGGGAAAAAAGGAAGGCCGTCCTACAGGATCGTTGTTGCAGATTCCGCAGCTCCTCGAGACGGCGCCTATGTAGAGTGGATCGGTCAGTATGACCCCATGGTGGATCCACCAGCAGTGGTGCTGAAAGAAGACAGGGCAATTGAGTGGCTGAGTCGCGGCGCACAGCCGTCCGACGCAGTAAAACGGATCTTTGACAGGGACGGTATTTACGATAAGTTGCGCTCTCCGGTGGATGAGCCTGTTGCGGTTGAAGAGCAAATTGAATGAAAGAATTGGTAGAATACATTGCCCGTTCACTGGCCACTAATCCCGATGCGGTAAAGGTCACTGAATCCGTTGAAGACGGCCAGGTGATTCTCAGGCTGGAAGTAGCCCCCGAGGACAAGGGCAAGGTAATCGGTAGACAGGGAAGGGTCGCTCAGGCAATCAGAGTTCTTGTCAGAGTTGCCGCCATTAAGGAAGGGACCCGCGCATTGCTAGAAATAGTCTGAAGTCAGCCTATTCCTGCAAACGCCCCCAACCTGGTGTTTTCATGAAGGAAACACATCCTCTACTTTTTCAAGCGTTAGCCCAAGTTTGACTGACCAACGAGAAAATACTGACGACCTGGGAGAGTCCCAGGTCGTTGTTGGGACAGTGCTTGGCGCCCACGGCGTCCACGGCCACATTCGCATCCGGATCCTCAGCGACGTTCCCGACAGGTTTGACAGCGGCAAAACCCTGTACCTGGAAGGAAGTCCAGTCCTCATCGAGTCCAGCTCCCCTGCTGGCACAAATCTGCTCCTGTTGAAACTGGAAGGGATAAACAACCAATCGACCGCCCGAGCGCTTATCGGTCAGGAGTTGTCGGCCGCTGCTGAGTCGTCTCCCCCATTGCCCGAAGGTGAATACTTCCACTACCAGTTGATGGGAATGCAGGTTTTCACTGAAGAGGGTGAGAACCTGGGCAGCATCTCCGAGATAATTGTGACGGGCAGCAACGACGTGTATGTCGTTTCCGGCGCTGAAAGGGAGATACTTCTGCCCGCGATGGCGCAGGTAATCCGTAGCGTGGATATCGCCAGGATGGAAATGGTCGTCAGGCTCATGGACGGCCTTCGATGAATCTGTCCGGTCCGCCAATCTTCTGACCACCTATTCCCTCTCTCCTGTTCACTTCGATCATATTGGACAAAACACCCTCTGACCTGATCTCTTCGTTTGATTCTTCAGGTATCCTTGCGCTCGCTGCTGCTTTGACCGCCGGATAAGGCAATGCTAAAATCCAGGTAGCAATCTCGACGATTATGGTCAAAGTTGGTGGTCAGATTTCTCCGGCTTTGCCAGTTTTGGCCGTCAGGAGGCGAGTGAAATGTCAGGACATTCAAAGTGGTCAACTATCAAGCGAGCCAAAGGCGCCGCCGACGCCAAGCGGGGCGCCCTCTTCACCAAGCTGGCCAGGGACATTACTCTGGCAACTTCTCAGGGAGGCGGTGGCGACCCCGATATGAACTTCCGGCTGCGGCTTGCCATAGACAAGGCCAAGTCCAGCAACATGCCCATGGACAGCATTTCCCGGGCCATTAAACGGGGCACGGGAGATTCCGGAGAAGGGCCCGAGACCCTGGCGGAAATCACTTACGAAGGCTACGGGCCAGGCGGGGGAGCCATTCTCATCCAGGCTGTTACCGATAACCGAAACCGCACTGCCGCCGAGGTACGTTCCGCATTCAACAAGGGTGGCGGCAACCTGGGCGAGTCCGGATGTGTGGCCTGGAACTTCGAAACCAAGGGCGTCATCACCATCGAAATGGACGACGAGGAGAAGGCGGAGGAACTGGGCCTGGTGGCTATAGATGCCGGCGCAGAAGACGTTAAGATTGAAGACGGCATCGTTGAAATCCTCACGGCGCCCGACACCCTGCAGTCCACACAAAAGGCGCTGGAAGAGCAGGACGTGAGCTTCACTTCTTCGGATATTTCCCTGGTGCCCAAGGCTACGGTGGCGCTGGACGCACGGGCGGCTGAACAGACCTTGCGGCTTTTGGACCTGCTGGAAGACCTGGCAGATATCCAAAAGGCCTACACCAACGCCGACTTCCCACCTGAGGTTTTGGAGCAGTACGGGGCTGCATCCTAGCATTACAGGCTGAACCAGGCGGGTGATGGTTACTGCCCCGGCGTCGGGCCGGCTGCCATCACCCTTCTTTTTTCACCGCACCACACTAGAGGCCGACGCTATGCGAGTTCTGGCTATCGATCCTGGCACCATCAAGATGGGCTACGGTTTTCTCACCAGCGAACCCGCTACCGAGGTAGTGGATTACGGCGTGGTAACTCTGTCCCGGTACATGGATATCGAGGATAGACTGTTCCAGCTATTTACCCACATAGGAAACATGATCAGCGTGTTTAACCCGGACGTGGTAGCCGTGGAAGAACCCTTCATCGGCCGGGGAGAGCGGCAGTTTATCGGTCCGGCCATTGCAGTAGGACAGGCACAGGCGCTCGTGCTGATCGGCGCTGCCAGCGCCGGGATCCCGGTACACCGGTACAGTCCCGCCGAAGTTAAACGCGCTGTGGCGGACTACGGCGCTGCCACCAAGGACCAGATGCAGCGTGCCCTGGCGGCTACCCTGGGCCTGGCCTCACTGCCCGAATCCGATGCCGCCGACGCCCTGTCGGTGGGACTCTGCCACCTGATACACACGAATGCGACCTCGGCCCTTTCCCGCGAAATCTCCCCGGGGTCGGAACGATAGCCCGTGATTGTAGGCGTTAACGGCATCCTTACGGCTGCGGGCGACGATTGGGTGCAGCTAACCGTTAGTGGCGTTACCCTTCAGATTTCGGTACCGCCGTCAGAGATTCTCACCCTTGGGTCGACGGGCAACCAGGTGCAGCTATTTACCCACCTCAGGATACGGGACGAGCACCCCGTTCTCTATGGATTCACCAGCCAGGCCGCGCTGGAACTCTTCCTGGTTACCCAGGGCGTGTCAGGGGTGGGTCCCCGATTGGGCCTGGCTTTGCTCTCCGGACTTGGAGCGTCGGGCTTGCAGCAGGCCATCGCTTTGGGTGACACGGCCAGGTTGAGCGGCGTATCGGGTGTGGGGAGACGGACTGCGGACCGTATTATTCTCGAGCTAAAGGGAAAGATGGATGACGTGGAGGTGGACGAGGAACAGGGTGGGACTGCTTCGGGCGACGGCGAGTTGATCGAAGTCCTTTCCGCCATGGGCTATTCCACCACTGAAATCAGGCGGGTGCTGGCAACCCTGGAACGTTCGCCCGACTTGACCGTGGAAGACTACCTGCGTCAGGCACTGCAGCAGATTGGGGGGTGGTGAGATCCCCTTGGCATGACACTTAACCTAGTCTGTCCAGTTCTGTAGGACGATTGACCGCAGGAAATAGGGATATGAAACATAAAGAACGCGATTTCTTGTTCACTGCTGGCAAGTCTCTTCTCTTGGAAAGTAAACTAGTCTATTGGAATGGGATTAAGTTCGAACCATTCTTTAGAGGCTCTTGTGACTGCGACTACGAAGCATGGTTAAAGAGTGCTTTCCAGCACGAATATGGCAGATATATTTCCTGGGTTTTATTCTCGGTCGGCATGGAGAATTTAGCAAAAGCAGCATGCGTATGCGGAAACACTGTTCACAAAGACTCAAGCGGAAAATATGGAACGCTCGGAAAACTCAAGAATAATGGGATAAAGGCTTACAAAATGAATGAGTCTGACCCAGCGTTAGTGGCGTCTTTTGGCTCTAGATGGGAAGAACTCACGAGCATAAGATATGACGAGGCACATGCATACTACCATGAAACCCGAAGAAGGCATTATGAGAAACTTGAACCAGTACTCATTCCCTTTTCGAATGATCTTGTAAGCATCCTCAGGTCAGGCGACCACTTCGAGGACATGAAAAATGCCTGAATTTCAACTGGCCTCCGACTTCAGAATGACCGGCGATCAGCCCAGGGCCGTGCAGAGGCTTTCGGACGGCTTGCGAGAAGGGCTCGTGCAGCAGACCCTGCTGGGTGTAACCGGCAGCGGCAAGACCTTTACCATGGCCAACATCATCGAGGAGGTACAGCGGCCGACGCTGGTCATTGCCCACAACAAGACCCTTGCAGCCCAGCTGGCCACGGAGTTCAAAGAGTTCTTTCCCAACAATGCTGTGGAGTATTTCGTTTCCTACTACGATTACTACCAGCCGGAAGCCTATGTGCCTCGGACCGATACCTACGTCGAAAAGGACGCCAGCGTCAATGAGGAACTGGACAAGCTGCGACTCTCAGCTACCACCTCGCTGCTGACCCGCCGGGACGTCCTGATTGTTGCCTCAGTTTCCTGCATCTACGGTCTGGGTGATCCCCAGGACTATTTCAACATGGTTGCCCAGGTGAGGGTCGGAGAAATCCGGGACCGCTCGCGCCTGCTGAGACAGCTTGTAGAGATGCAGTATGAACGCAACGATATGGAACTGTCCCGTGGAAAGTTCAGGGTGCGAGGCGAGGTTCTGGAACTGGTACCGGCATATGAGGAAGCCGCAACCCGCATCCAGTTCTTTGGCGATGAGGTCGAGCGCATTGTTAGCCTGGACCCACTGACGGGAGAGGTGCTGGCGCAACAGCAGGAAACAGCCATTTATCCGGCCAAGCACTTCGTCACCAGCAAGGAAAAACTGGACCTGGCCTGCACCGACATTCGCGATGAACTGGTCGAACGACTGGCCGAACTAAAGCGGCAGGGGAAAGTCCTGGAGGCGGCCAGGCTGGAGAGCCGGACTCACTACGACCTGGAAATGCTGCAGGAGACGGGATTCTGCGCCGGCGTGGAGAACTATGCGCGCCATCTGTCGCGAAGGGACGCCGGCACGCCTCCCCACACCCTGCTGGACTATTTCCCAGAAGACTACCTGCTGATGATTGACGAGTCGCACATGACTTTGCCCCAGGTCAGGGGCATGTACCACGGGGATATATCACGCAAGCGTACGCTGGTGGACTATGGATTCCGGCTGCCTTCAGCCCTGGACAACCGGCCGTTGAATTTCGGGGAGTTTGAGCGGCACGTCAACCAGGTTATCTTCGTATCAGCAACCCCGGGGCCGTACGAGATGGAGCACAGCGCAACGACGGTGGAGCAGGTCATCAGGCCGACCGGTCTGCTGGACCCCACCATTGAAGTTAAGCCCTCGGAAGGCCAGATTGACGACCTGCTGCACCAGATCAAGATTCGAGTGGAGCAGCGACAGCGGTGCCTGGTAACGACTCTGACCAAACGGATGGCTGAGGAACTGGCTGACTTCCTCTCGGAAATGGGGATACGCAATCACTACCTGCACTCTGACATCCATACCCTGGAACGGGTTGAAATACTTCGGGACCTGCGGCTGGGGGTTCACGACGTAGTGGTGGGCATCAATCTGCTGCGGGAGGGATTGGACCTGCCAGAGGTAAGCCTGGTGGCCATCCTGGACGCAGACAAGGAAGGCTACCTGCGTTCCACTACGTCGCTGATTCAGACCATTGGCCGGGCTGCCCGCCACTCCGACGGCCACGTGATCATGTACGCAGACCGGGTTACCGACTCAATGAAGTTCGCCATTGACGAAACCTACCGCCGGCGGGGCATCCAGGACGTTTACAACCGGGAAAACGGGATAGAACCCCAGAGCATCCAGAAGGCAGTCCACGACATCACGGAAAGCATCAAGGGTATTGGCGACCATCGAGCAAGCTACCAGGTAATGCGACAGGAAATGTCCCGCGATGACATGTTCCGGGTTATTAAGGACCTGGAACTCCAAATGAAGGACGCTGCCCGCAATCTGGAATTTGAGAAGGCAGCCCAGGTACGGGACGAGATTTACGAATTGCGCCGAATCCTGGCGGCGGAACAAAAGACGCTGGCATAAACAGCCCAGCGTAATAACGAGGCTTACCCGGTGGTTTACATCTGAGCCAGGTTAACTGCCAGGTTGTAAACGAACCAGCCATTTCCGGTAATGAAGGTCTGGGGTCGGGCGCTCTGGGCTTCCCTCATTATGCCGATGCCGTCGCTATAGGGGTCGAAGGTGACAATCCTGTTGTAGGCGACGCGGAACCTCTTGGAAGAACCCGCGAAGTAGATGTGTTTGTTGGTCAATCCCATCAACCCGACATCCAACTTCTGGGTTTCGGTTGTCTCGACAGTTCGGCTGCGGAACCCGCCGGTGTGGTAATAGACGCCCCGCATTACCCGAATGCTGGCCCCCTGCGCGCCTCCTACTCTCTCCCTTCGGACCCGCTCCTCCAGATATGAGACGCCATCAAAGACCCATACCAGGGTTTCCGATTTCTGAAGGTTAAAGGGAACATTGCCGATAACCTGTTGCCGTTGGGGCAGATTCCCCTCCACCACTTCCCGGATGACTGAGCCCTGAATTACGGACGTGCGGGCCCCGTTGCGGTCGAGTTCCTCGTGGGGCAGGTGGAACCTTTCAGCATATTGGGCAAGGTGACTTTCCTCTTCTACGGTAATCAGATGGTCGTCCAGGGCAGTTTCCACGGCCTGTTCCCAGCCCGCTACCAGAGCCTCTCTAATTCTTTCCGGAGACACATAGCTTGACGATGCCAGTGCCTCCAGATCGCCCACCAGGGATTCCCGGTCCTCGCTGGAAAGGGCCGAATTGCGGGCTCTTGACACCATCTCCTGCCAGCCTAGTCGGCTGGATTCTTCACATTCTCCGTGAGAATTCCTGAGAAACCCGGCGTTTTCGCCACAATACCTGCAATCGCCCATTCCCTTGCCTCAAACTGATTGCCAAACTCGCACCACTCATCGCCAAACTCAATTGGCTAGTCTGGTCATAACCCAGCCAAACCGTCGTTCACCTTTTGGTGGAGCAATTCCAGCAATTCCCCGTTCTCTTCCAGCGTGAAGTTATCCACGTAATAGCGATTCAGCCCGGAACCTCCGTCCACGGCGCCCTCATCCACCATCATGGTGATAAGCCGGCTCTCGTCTTCAACTGAAGGCAGCAGGTTGCGTCCGGACAAGAGGGACAACGCCGCAACCAGGCCGTAACCGCCCCAGTTGGAAACGCTGGCAATCAACAGGCGGTCCACAGTGGTTATGGCGGGTTCATCAGGCAGGGTGGCCACTGGAGGGATATGTTCCACAACGTTGCCCATGCCGATTTCGTTGCCACCGTCGCCAATACCGACTGAGGGAACGCCAAGTTCGAACAGGTAGTCCAGGCGGGCGGTGTGCTCGGTTATATCTCTGGAAAGCATATTTAGATAGACGTCACTGGCGTTGCGCCCACACCTTTCAATTGCAATGAGCAGGTCCGGCTGTAGTTCGTTAATCAGGTCTCCGGCAGCCGCTCTGCTATCCTCGTCTCCAGCTATGGGAAACTCCACCACGCGGCCAGTATTGCCCAGCCAGCCGCGCATCATGGGGGCAGTGTGGACGTCAGTAACGTAGGTGACATCATTGCCTAAAGCCTGCAGGGCGTTGCCAATTGCCAGGGCGCCTGGTGGCCCATCAGTCTCATGCTGCCCTGCTGTGAGTATGTAGAAACCCGTGATGATAGCCACCCGCCCGGGGTGTTCCAGGATATACCGGGCGGTGCGGTCGCAAAAGTCGCCGGGCAAGAAGTGGCGCAATTCGGAGACACCCCGCTTGTCCTCGGACAGGATTATGTCTTCTATGGTTTCGCCAGCGAAATTCATCAGCCGATCAACTCCTCAATGTGCAAACCCGCCTTCCGGTTCTCGAGACAGACTGCTCAGTTCACAGGACGGCGTAGTCCGCATCGCGCTGGGCAGTTACGAACATGTGGCCCGGGGCGTGGGTAATCATCAGCGATGGCTTGCAGTTGAGGGCCACTGCCTGAGGGGTTACGCCGCAAGCCCAGAAAACCGGTTCTTCGCCGGGATAAATTTCCACAGCATCGCCAAAGTCGGGGCGCCCAATGTCCTTGATCCCAATCACTGATGGGTCTCCGATGTGAATCGGCGCTCCGTGAGTAGCCGGAAAACGAGAAGTAACCTGTACCGCCCGAACAATCTTGCCGTGCTGCACCGGGCGCATGCTCACTACCATGGGACCCGAGAATACGCCGGCCTGGTTAGTGGGGATACTGGTTATGTACATGGGAACATTGCAGTTCATTTCCTGGTGCCTGAGGGGAATGCCGGCGTCAGACATGGCAGTTTCGAAAGAAAAGCTGCACCCAAGCAGAAAGGAGACCAGGTCTTCACGCCAGATTTCTGACAAAGAGTCCACTTCCTGCGTAAACTCTCCATTCTCGTAAACTCGATAGTAGGGAATATCAGTGCGTATGTCGGCGCCGGGTGCAGTCAGCCTGGGCTCTACTTCTCCTGCCTCGATTACCTCCAGCAACGGGCAGGGGCGGGGGTTGCGCTGGCAGAAAAGCAGAAAATCGAAGGCGAGGTCCCTGGGCAGAATTGCCAGATTGGCCTGTACGTGCCCCGGGGCTACCCCGGACGTAACCCCTCGCCAGTCGTCGCTGCGAATTCTCTGCCAGGTTTCCTGAGGTGTTGCCGGAAGAATTTGCATTGCCATGAGAGCCTCCAACAGGTCAAAGTTGCTGCGCCCAGCAAAGGCGGCGGTGTGCTTTCAGGAGAAAAGGGTAACCCATACCGGGCAATCACACCATACGATGCAAAAACAGACATGTAATGCAAGAATTCGGTAATACCAAGGTTTACATCTCATTTTGTATTTGGGCTTTAATCACGGTAGGCCCGAATAAACCCAATATTGGGGCGTCACCGCAGTTATCCCAAGAAAATCTCTCCCGGGACATCTCCATGGACTGTTCCATGTTAGGGGAGAGTATTGCCGCAAGGGAGGGGAAGAATGCCTGCCATGCGGGATTGAGAAATGCGATGGGATGGACTGATGTCTTGCGTGCGACCGCCCTGGCGAACCAGAACAGCATCGTTGGCCTTGCTTAGCCAATGGAGGCGCCGTCATCTATACAAGCGGACAGCTTGCCGGCGCCCGTCCAAAACGGCAGTCCGGAGAAGGAATACATTCCCATTTGGTCCGCACCTCAAAATCTAATATACTTACGCCATCGAATAACAAGACAAGAGGGTCCCGCCTTTGTACACCATATTTCTCCTGGCCTCCCACGGAAATGGTCTGCACGGCTTGTTGGAAACGCTGAGCCGAGCCGGGCTATCCTGCCTGTTTGGCTCGGACTTTTCCCAAGTGGCCGATGCCGCGGAGTCGGGGCAGGCGCACATGGACGCGGTAATGCTGGACGTGGCCTCCTTTCGGCCCGTGGAGTGCCAGGAAATAGTAACGGGCTGCCGCAACCTCAAGGTACCCGTGCTGGCGGTAATCCCCGGTGAATCCTTGCAGGAATACGACCCGGCCATGAACCCCGATGAGTTCATTCTCAGCCCGATGCAGCAGGAAGAACTGGTGGCGCGAATCCGGCAGGCTATTTACCGGGTAAGCGGGCCAACCGGGGGACAACTGTTAAAGGCAGGAGACCTGGTAATAGACCTGGAAAAATATGACGTTACGATGGGCGGACGACGGGTTTCCCTAACCTATAAGGAGTTCCAGCTGCTGGTGATGCTGGCGTCCAACCCGGGCAGAGTGTATTCGCGGGATGTCCTGTTGAGCCAGGTGTGGGGGTACGACTACCTGGGCGGCACTCGCACGGTGGATGTCCACGTAAGGAGATTGCGGTCCAAAATTGAGGACCCGGACCATTCCTTCATCGAGACGATCTGGAACGTAGGATACCGGTTCAGGTCAGCTAACTGAAGGCCAGATTTATACGAGGCTTCTGGCGCCTCCAGCTCTTTTCACAGATTCATGAATCTGTAGAAGCAGCTTCAACAACTTCCAGCAGGATGGCAGATGTGCCTGGAAGCGATCCCTGTAGGGGCGTCACCCCCATCCCCACCGTTCCCCGCCGAGGGGAAAAGGTCCCCCAAGTAGCTTCTAACTGATTTCCCCGCTTACCCGTTCGACGTAACGCGCCACCTGGCCGGCCATGCCGGCGTGCCTGGCTTGCTGCAGTTCCGGGTCCTCTTCGATGATCTTCGTCGCCTCTTTCCGGGCGATGTCGAGCAGATCCAGGTCCGAAGGATGCGCCATGCGGAGATTGGGCAGGCCACTTTGACGGGTCCCGAAGAAATCTCCCGGTCCTCGCAATTTCAGGTCAATCTCGGCCAACTGGAACCCGTCCCGGGTACGCTCAAGGGCAGACAGCCGTTCCTGGGCCGTGGCAGAGGGGTTTTCCGACAGCATCAGGCAATAGCTCTTGTGCTCACCCCTGCCCACCCGTCCCCGGAACTGGTGCAACTGGGACAGGCCAAAACGGTCGGCCCCTTCGATAAGCATTACCGTGGCATTAGGAACGTCAATCCCAACTTCCACCACCGCAGTGGTCACCAGGATATCCAGGTCTCCGTCCCGGAAACTACGCATCACCTTGTCCTTTTCGGCGGCCGACATTCGGCCGTGAAGCAGACCCAGCTTGAGGTCGGGGAATACCTCCTTCGACAGTCGCTGGTGCTCGTCGGAAGCAGCCTTTGCTTCAATCACCTCCGATTCTTCAATCAGGGGACACACAATGAAGGCCTGCCTGCCATCATTCACCTCCCGCCTGAGAAAACCGTAAGCGGCCTCCCGGCGGTCGGGTTGGACATACCGGGTCTGAATCTCCTGGCGGCCCGGTGGAAGCTGGTCAATGACAGATATATCGAGGTCGCCATACAGGGTCAGGGTCAGGGTTCTGGGAATGGGAGTGGCCGACATTACCAGGGTATGGGGATTCTCTTCGCTTTTCTGGCGCAGGGCGGAACGTTGCAGGACTCCAAACCGGTGCTGCTCGTCCATTATTGCCAGGGCCAGGCGGGGCATTTCCACCCCATCCTGAATCAGGGCGTGGGTGCCAATCAGCATATCCAGAGTCCCCTCGGCTGCCAGCGCCTTCAGGCGATTGCGAGGCCGGGCACGGGTGCTGCCGGTAAGGAGACCCACTGTTATGGGCCGTCCCATAACTTCCAGGTAAATCGTCAGCAGGTTGTCTCCCTGGGTTGTGTCCGCCATACCGCCCAGCAGACGGGTGACCGTCTGGAAATGCTGTTCAGCCAAAACTTCGGTGGGGACCATGATGGCCCCCTGGTATCCCTGCGCTATGGCAGCCAGCAGGGCGATCAACACCACCACAGTCTTGCCACTGCCCACTTCGCCCTGGAGCAGGCGATTCATTGGGGGAGTGCCCTGGCGCATATCCCCTAGCATTTCATCAAGGCTGCGTCGCTGGGCATCGGTCAGTTGGAAGGGAAGATCCGCAAGGAGGGCATCCAGGAACCCGGGATCGGCTGCAACCTTAACACCCTCAAGTAAACCAACTTCTCTTTGGCGGCGGGACAATACCGACAACTGGATTGTCAGCAGTTCATCAAAGGCGAGCCGGCGACGAGCCCGGTTGCAGCTTTCCAGGGACTCGGGGTAGTGGGCCTGGAGCAGGGCTGCCCTCAACTGGGCAAGGGAATAACCGGACAGGGTGTCATCCGGCAGCGTTTCTTCCAGCATACCCAGATGATCATTGAGGGCCTGCCAGGTGAGACCGCGCATAGCCCGACCAGTAAGGCCCTGGGTGAGTGGATAGACCGGAACCAGCCTTCCCGTGTTCACCTGACCCAGGCCTGGCCTGAGGATGTCGTACTCGGGAGACTCAAAGACGGGCCGATTCTGGAAGGCATCCACCTTGCCGCTTACAGCCAGACCGGTTCCCGGCTTCAGGTTGCGGGCCAGGTAACCTTGTCCGAACCAGGTAATCTTGACACTGCCGGTCTCGTCCGTGAGCACGGCCTCGGTGGCCTTGCGCCGGCTTCGGCCAAGGGGTCGCTCGTGGGCCTCGGCGATGCGACCTTCCACCGTGATGTCCTGGCCCGGCCAGAGTTCAGAGATCTTTGCCTTACGCGTGTAATCTATGTGCCGCGTTGGAAAGTGGTAAATGAGGTCTCGAACCGTGCCAATTTCCAGCCGGGCCAGTTGATCCGGCAGCCGGCGGGTTACCTGCTTGAGATCGGTGACCGGGGAATCCAACCCAATTTCGACGGGAGGAACAGGGGTGGCATTTGCCTTGCGCGGGTTGCTTCGCGCGCTGCTGGTCCGGGAAGGCTTCTGTTGAACTTCAGGCTCGGACCTTGCAGGCTCCGGGTTGGATGGAGGGCGACCGCCTTCCAGCAGGCTGAGCCACTGTTCCACCCACTGGGCGCGCTGAGGGACATCCATTCTGGCGTATCCTGGCCGAAGCAATTGCCTGTTTTCAGAGGACTTTCCCGCGCGGGAAGCCATGGATTCGGCCCATAGCCTGACGAAGCTGTCCAATCCACCAATGACGGCGCGGTCGTTGAATCCGTTGGACCTCTCCAACTCAAGGATGTTTCGGAAGGATTGGGTCCAGTCTTCGGATTTGGGTGAACGAGCAGGCATTTTCGTATAGAGATGTCCGATTTGGACCGGGTTCTTGTCCTCTCAGAAAGGTGGAATCAAGGGATATTACTGGGCAGACGTCACCGCCACGCCAACCGCCCTGGGCCCCACATAGGTACCCAGCGCCGGCCCAAATCTGACGGTCATTATCTTGTCTTCAGGAACCAAGTCGGAAAGGGATGCCCGCAACTCGGCAGCCCATTGCTCATCAGTACTGTACACCACGCCAACTCGGGCGGCAGGCGCTTTCTCCCGGGTCATCTCGACCAGTCGTCGCATGGCGCGCTGGTGATTGCGGGGCCGCTCCAGGGGATGAACTTCCCCATCCGCCAGGGTAAGAATGGGCTTCACGCTCAGCAGAGAACCAACGAAAGCCTGGGCCTTGCCAATACGCCCACCCTTTTGCAGGTACTCCAGGGTGTCCAGGGCAAAAGTTGCGGAGGTCCGGGGCAGATCCCGCCGGACCTGATCGGCCAACTCCTGCCTGGATGACGAATCTCCCGCAGCCTCAGCAGCCGCGGCTACTATAAGGGCAAGGGCGATGGAAGCTCCGCCGGAGTCCACCACCTCAACGGGGGCGTCGGCGCCAATGCTGGCCCTGGCCTGTTCTGCGGAGTTGACCGTCCCGCTCAGCTTACCCGAAACATGGATGGAGACAATCTCATCTCCCTGGTCCAGAATTTCCTGGTAGGCTGCCTGAAAGGTTCCCACAGACGGCTGGGAAGTGGTGGGGAGCCTGGGGCCGTTAACCAGGCGTTGGTAAAATTCATCCGACGTCATGTCAATGCCGTCGCGATAGGTTACATCGTCAATAACCACATTGGCAGGTACGACGGTAATGTTCAATTCCTCGGCCAAAGCCGGCGGCAAATCGGAAGTGCTGTCGGTGACTACGCGTACTGCCATTGTGCTTACTCCACGGACGCAAAATATGGATAGTGGGGCTGCCCCCCGTAAAACAGATCGACCTGAATGCCAGGAGCTTTTTCTTCTATGGCGCTGACCAGGCCCTCGGAAGTTTCCTGGTCGGTGTCTGACCCCCAGTAAATGGTGACAATGTGGTCGTCGTCCAGGCCCACGCCCTCCAGCGAGGAGAGGAGAGCAGCTTCAGCAGAGGTTTCCACGACCGTAAGGTCACCGTCAACCAGGGCCATGAAGTCCCCCTCGGCAACCGTAATTCCGCCCAGGGTAGTGTCGCGCACGGAGCGAGTAACCTCAATGGAGACCACCCCGTCCACCGCTTCCTGCATGGCCTGAAGGTTTTGCTCAGCAGAGGCCTGGGCATTGAATGCCAGGGCCGCCGCGACACCCTGCGACACGGTGGAAGTTGCCACCACATGCAAGTTCTGGCTCTCGTTTTCCCTTTCGGCCGCCTGGGTTGCAGTAATTGCCACATTCTTGTTGTTGGGCAGAAGAATGACGTCTTCGGCGCCGGACCGCTCGGCTGCGCCCGTTAGCTGGGCAACGCTGGGGTTCATCGTCTGACCGCCGCTGACCACCTGGGCGCCGGCGGTATCCTTGAAAAGCTGGGCCAGCCCGTCGCCGGGGGCCACTGCCACCAGCGCGATGCCAGACTTGGCCTCGCCGCGTTCCTGGTGACCGGAAGCCCAGTCCTGGTTCTGGAGGCTCATGTTATCTATTTTGATCTGGTCCAATTCTCCGAGCCCCACCGCGTAGGTCAGGGCAACGCCGGGATCCTCCATGTGGACGTGCACCCGAATGAAACGGTCATCCCCAATTATCACCAGGGATTCTGCCTTCTCGGCCAGGTCAGAACGCACTCGCTCGATGTCGAGGCCTTCTCCCTGGATCAGGAACTGGGTGCAGTAACCCCATTCAGACTCCACCGAAGAGTCGAGGAAATCGCTTTCTATGGATACCGAAGCCAACTGGGAGGGGTCGATCTGCCCAGCGGCAGTAGCAAGCTCAAGGTCCGCCTCCTCCACATCCTCACCAGTGAGTTGTAGATAGGCTCCGCCCAGAATAACCACGATTCCCATACCGCCGGCATCCACAACACCGGCTTCTCGCAGCTTGGCCAGCATGGAAGGAGTGGCGTCCAGGGCGTCCCTGGATGCCTGGTAGCCTTTCTGCCAGAGGGAGAGAATGTCGTCAGTATCGCCTGAGGTTTCCAGGTCTGATTCCAGGGCTTCGGCAACATAGCGGATTACAGTCAGCATGGTTCCTTCAACAGGATTGCCGACGGACTTGTAGGCAGCGTCGGTAGCCGAGCGGAAGGCCTGAGCCAGTTCCCTGCCTCCGCATTCGGCCTCTCCCTCCAGACCCTGGGCAATACCCTTGAAGAACTGGGACAAGATAACGCCGCTATTTCCGCGAGCTTCCCAGAAGGTGCCGTCGGCCATCTGGGCTGCCACTTCGCCGGCGGTCGCGTTTTCAGTCTGGACCAGTTTCTCCACGCCAGCCCGCATGGTTAGCATCATGTTGGTGCCAGTGTCACCGTCGGGGACGGGATAGACATTCAGTGCATTGATAGGATCGCGATATCGCTGCAGGCAATTGAATCCTGCGGTCAGAGCTTCTGCCAGCTGTTTGCCATTTAACGCCTGCATATTTAACACTACCCGAAGTATTTAGTTGGATTGATGTTCAATTATATCGGGCAGCCCATTATTTTCAACTTGCATACCTCGCAATACCGGGGGTTTTTCTGCCATTTCCAGGTTTAGCCCCGATTCAGCAGGACGGGGAGCGCGGAATTGCGGCAGCCTCGATTCAGCGCGGGGAAACACCGCGTGCGGCTGAAACTGGGTTCTATACCTGGCGACATTCGTTTCTTGACGCTCTCCCGGCCCTGGCCTAGAATTGCCAAAGGGTAGATTGAACTGTCCTATCGGCAGCTCAAATACGACCCTCCCCAATTCGGTGTTAGTCCGGAAAACGCCTTGACCGATTCCAGCACGCCCCCCGAACGCTATTCAGAGTCCTCGATTCGCGTTGTTTCCGGCGATTCCCAGCCGGATGACGAGAATACTGACGTTTCCCTTCGCCCCAGACGTTTAACCGAATTCGTGGGTCAGGCTCCGGTCAAGGAAAACCTGGCCATCGGTATCCAGGCCGCCAAGATTCGTGGCGAGCCGCTGGACCACATTATCCTGTACGGCCCCCCTGGCCTCGGCAAGACCACCCTCGCCCACATTATCGCCAACGAAATGGGTGTCAATATCAAGGTAACCTCCGGTCCGGCCATCGAAAGGGCTGGCGACATGGCGGCCATCCTTACCTCCCTGCAGCCCGACGACATCCTGTTCATCGACGAGATTCACCGGTTGCACCGCTCGGTTGAAGAGGTGCTGTACTCAGCCATGGAGGACTTCTTCCTGTCCTGGATGGTGGGGAAGGGCCTGGCGGCGAGGAACATCAACCTGCGAATCAGCCCCTTCACCCTCATAGGGGCAACTACACGATTTTCCCTTATCAGCCCTCCCCTGCGGGACCGGTTTGGGTCTGTGTTCCGGCTGGACTATTACGAGCAGGCAGATATGGAAGTAGTGGTGCAGCGGTCGGCCAGCATTCTGGGGGTTTCGGCGGATGAGGAAGGCGTTTCCGAGGTGGCGGCCCGTTCAAGGGGCACTCCAAGAATTGCCAACCGGCTGCTGAAACGTACCCGGGATTATGCCCTGGTGGTAGCCGACGAGAATATCACCGGCGAGGTAGCCCGGGGCGCCCTGGACCGTTTGCGTGTGGATGGCCTGGGCCTGGACGAGACCGATCACCGGCTGTTGACCAATATTATTGACAAATTCAGCGGCGGACCCGTGGGGCTGGAGACCCTGGCCGCATCGCTGAGTGAAGACTCGGATACAGTGATGGAGGTTTGGGAGCCATATTTGATGCAACTGGGCTTCCTGGAACGTACTCCCAGGGGACGGGTGACCACCCGCCGAGCCTACGAGCACCTGGGACGTACGGCGCCGGGCGACATCGACCCTACGGACCAGGGGAGGCTGTCGGGGTTCTAGCGCGCAGCCCGATTTCCCCGGCTCACGAAGGAGACATCTCCAGTCAATTGACTGGTTAAACACATCAGGGAGAGGAGTAGCTATGATCTACGAACTGCGAATCTACGAGACCATGCCCGGTCGCCTGCCGGACCTGAACGACCGCTTTGCCAACCATACCGTCGGTTTCTTCGAGAAGCACGGCATAAAGGTAGTCGGCTTCTGGACCGAGGATATCGGCACGAGCAATCGCCTTACCTACATGCTGGGTTACGACAGCCTTGCCGACCGGGAAACCAAGTGGAACGCCTTCCAGGCCGACCCGGGCTGGCAGCAGGTGCGGGCGGAGACGGAAAAGGACGGCCCAATCAATGCGCGGGTCAACAACATGATCCTGCGTCCGACGTCCTATTCCCCCATGCAGTAAGAAGGGGAAGAGCTGCAGCAGGGTCTACATTCTCGGGTCCCCGTTTTCCGATTACCTGCTAATTGGCGGGGACAGCTAACGTGGCCAATGTTTATTGCGGTTGCCCCGTATGGAGGCAACCGCTACAATTATGGTTCCTATCCGGGCCTGGGCCCTGCAAGCGGTACGTTTTTGAATTCCTTCACGACTGGCACATCACTGGCAAGTAGCGAGCCTCGCGAACAACGAGGGACGGGGGCTCCTGATGCGGGCGCGGTTGCCAGTTCCCAGGCTGATTTCGACCTGCGGTCCGGCCAATTCACCAACACGGATGCCTACCTGTTTGCGGGAGAGGACTGCCCGCCTGTGGGTGAGCTGTGCTCCCTGGCTGCCAGGCTGAGGGACGAAGGCAAAGGAAGGATTGCAACCTTTTCCCCCAAAGTCTTCATTCCTCTGACTCACCTGTGCCGGGACTTTTGCGGTTATTGCACTTTCAGGGAGAGCCCGGAAACGTCATCCCGCCTCTATATGTCGCCGGAAGAGGTGCTGGCTGTCGCCCGTGCAGGGCAGCGGATGGGCTGCACCGAGGCGCTGTTCACTCTCGGGGAACGCCCGGAACAGCGGTATCCGGAAGCCCGAAAATGGCTCGCCAACCGGGGATATGCCACTACTCTGGAATACCTGGCTGAAGTATGCCGGCTGGTAATGGAAGAAACTGACCTGATGCCCCATGCCAACCCGGGCACTATGAGCCGGAGAGAATTGGCAGCCCTTCAACCGTACAACCCGTCCATGGGCCTGATGCTGGAGAGTTCCAGTCCCCGGCTGTACGAGAAGGGTGGCCCACACGAGTTTGCGCCCAGCAAACGTCCCCGCGTGCGCTTGAGGACAATGGAACTGGCCGGCGAACTGGGCATTCCATTTACGACCGGCCTGCTAATCGGCATCGGCGAAACTCGTCAGGAGCGGATAGACGCGCTTCTTGCCATCAGGGAATTGCAGCGAGGCCACGGTCACATTCAGGAAGTGATAATCCAGAACTTCAGGGCCAAGCCGGCTACACCCATGGAAGAATCCGATGATGCCACCTCCGAGGAAATGCTGTGGACGGTGGCAGTATCCCGGATTCTGCTGGGCCCGGACATCAACCTGCAGGTACCACCCAACCTGAGCGCAGACAACTACGAGACTTTCCTATCCGCAGGGATTAACGACTGGGGAGGGGTTTCGCCCCTGACCATAGACTTCGTTAACCCTGAGGCTCCATGGCCGGCACTGGCCGAGTTGAAGCGAAGAACGGAAGAACAGGGATTTGAACTGCGACCCAGGCTACCGGTTTACCCCGAGTATTTTCTTGGCGAAGAGGCCTGGCTCTCACCGGCCTTGCGCGGCAAGGCCAGGACACTGACAGACAGCGACGGATACGTTAATGGAGGAATGGAGCGGTATGCCGGAAGGAACTGAAGGACACGCCACGGCCGGAACTTCGGCCACCAGTCTATCGGCCCTGATTGGCGGCCTCGCCCCCTCCACGGCCCGCATCCTGGATCGTGCGCTGGCTGGCGACGATATCAGCGTTGAAGACGCGGTGTACCTGTTTGACACCACCGGGGCAGAGTTCGCCGCCCTGGGGATGGTGGCGGACGAACTTCGCCGTCGGACGGCGGGCGACCTGGTCACCTATGTGGTCAACCGGAATATCAACTTTACCAATGTCTGCATCAAGCGGTGCGGTTTCTGCGCCTTCAGCCGGGATTTCAGGGAAGAAGAGGGTTATTTCCTGCCGGTAAACGAAATCGTCCGGCGGGCAAGAGAGGCGTGGGACTACGGGGCCACCGAAGTTTGCATACAGGCAGGACTTCCCCCCCAGATGGAAGGTGACCTTTATATCCGGCTGTGCGAAGCCATCAAGGAAGAACTCCCAGACATACACATACACGGCTTTTCGCCGGAAGAAGTTCTTTATGGCTCGGTCCGATCGCGCTGCACCATTCGAGAATATCTTGAGGGACTGAGGGACGCAGGTGTCGGAAGCCTTCCGGGAACTTCGGCAGAAGTCCTGGACCAGGAGTTACGTGACCGCATTTCTCCGGGTCGAATCAATGTAGAGCAGTGGAAGGAAGTCATCACCACCGCTCACGAACTCGGCATACCCACAACTTCCACAGTGATGTTCGGCCACGTGGAAACCAACATGCAGATTACCAGTCACATCGCGCTCCTTCGCGACATTCAGAAGAGCACCGGCGGATTCACCGAGTTTGTGCCTTTGAGCTTTGTTAACTCCGAGGCGCCCATGTTCCTCAGGGGGCTGGTTGATAACGTCCGGTCCGGGCCCTCGGGCATGGATGTAATCAAAGTCCACGCCATCGCCCGCATAATGCTGAACAACTGGATTCCCAATATCCAGGCATCCTGGGTCAAGGAGGGCAGCCGGATGTCCCAGTTGCTCCTTACCACCGGAGTGAATGACCTGGGCGGGACCCTGATCAACGAGAGCATTTCCACATCGGCAGGGGCCCAGCACGGACAGCTAATGCGCCCTTCGGAGTTTCGGGAGATGATCCGGCAGGCCGGACGAATACCTGCTGAACGCTTCACCACTTACGGTCTGAATCGGGTATTCGATAAGGACGACGAACAGGTTGATCCCCTGGACCTGGTAGGGGACAACGTGGAGGAGATTTTCGGTTCCTACCAGCGCCTGGTAAAGCTGGATACCTACCGGTTTGAACACCCTCGCCATACCGCCGACTCTGGCGCAGAAACACGGTAGCCAGACCCCCTTCTGAGCGGATGGCACACTTCTCCGGAAAAGTCCTGGCCCTGGCGGGAGGCGTCGGTGGCGCCAAGCTGGCGTTAGGGCTGTCGCGCATCTTGTCGCCCGACCAGTTGACCATAGTCGTCAACACGGGTGACGACGAAACCTTCCACGGTCTCCACGTATCCCCCGATCTGGACACGATGTTATATACTTTAGCGGGCCTTTCCAATCCGGAAACCGGATGGGGACTGGCGGGCGAGTCGTTTCGTGTCCTGGAAATGTTGAACCGATATGGCGCAGATACCTGGTTCAACCTGGGAGACATGGATATGGCGACCCACATCCGGCGCACTCAATTGCTGCGAGAAGGGGCAACCCTTTCCGAAGTAACTGCTGAGCTATGCCTGAAACTGGGTGTGCAGCACCGGATTATTCCAATGTCGGACGACTCGGTCAGGACGTTTATCGGTACGGACCAGGGCGAACTGGCGATGCAGGACTACTTCGTCCGGTTGCGCTGCGAGCCGACCGTTGCATCGGTGTCATACATGGGGGCAGAGGACGCCAGGCCTTCGGAAGGCTTTAGCCATGCCCTGGAAGAGGCCGACCTGGTGGCGCTCTGCCCATCCAATCCGCTGCTCAGCACCGGACCCATTCTGGTCCTGCCCACGGTAAGGGAGGAATTGGCAAGAAAAAGGTCCGGCAGACTCAGGGTAGCGGTCAGCCCCATAATCGGAGGGGCAGCGGTGCGAGGTCCAGCAGCAAGGATTATGACGGATCTGGGCCACGACGCTACCAGCTTGGGCGTTGCGAAGATGTACCAGGATATCTGCGACACCTTCGTAATTGACGAGCAGGACGCGAAAGAGGCTCCGGCTATCGCCGGTCTGGGCGTGAAGCCGGTGACGGCGCCCACGATAATGAACACTGAAGAGGACAAGGTAGCCCTGGCGAGAATCATCCTTGAACTGGGAGGCGGCTTTCAACATGATGAATGAAGGCCTGGTGGATGAAAGCAGCATAATTCCGATTATTCCGATGAAGCCCCTCGCCGACTGCAAAACCCGGCTTTCCCGCACACTGACGGCAGAAGAGCGGGGAGACCTGGTCATTGGCATGCTGCGGCGCGTACTTATGGCCATCAGGGGAGCCGCTATAGAGTCTTTCTGGGTTGTTGGCGGCGACTGGCGCATCCGCAACCTGACCCGCAATTTCGATGGAATCTGGCTGGAGGACCTGGGTCGAAACCTCAATGACACCGTGGACAAGTCCTTTGACCGGGCGTCCCAGCGTGGGTACGGGGCCCTGTATTTGCCCGGAGACCTGCCCTTCATCCGGCCTGCCGACATAACCAACATGATTCGGTCCACTGGGAACGGACGCAACCTGGTCCTGGCGCCGGCCCGGCGCGACAGCGGAACTAACGGCATCCTGATTCCCCCCAAGCTGGCTTTCAAGCCTGAGCTGGGCAACCGCAGCTTTACCAAGCACCTTGGACAGGCCGGGAAACTGGGCATTTCCGTTGCCATTTGTTATAGCGAAGGGCTGGGCTTCGACCTGGACATTACCGAAGACCTGGAATTTTTCCAGCAAAGGGAGCCAGGTCTGCTTGACCGACTCACTCCGCACAAAACCGCAAATCCATTGACCGAGTTCCCCAATTTGAGAGGCGAAGGTGACCCAACCGCAATCTAATTCCAATCAAAGCAACAAGAAGATGCCGAAAATCGGCTTCCTGTTGCCGACCCGAGGTCTGCTGCTGGCTGAAGACCGCCCCCAAAGCGCCAACCGAATCCTGGATTTGGCGTGTCGAGCGGAAGAAGCAGGGCTCGACTCGGTATGGGTAGGGGACAGCCTGACCGCCAAGCCACGACTTGAACCCTTGACCACCCTGGCGGCAGTGGCGGCACGAACAAGCCGGGTGCGGCTGGGCACTGCGGTGCTGTTGATGGCCTTGCGTCACCCCGTTCTATTGGCCCAGACCCTTGGGACCGTGGACCTGATATCCCAGGGCAGACTGATGATCGCCGCCGGGGTGGGAGGCGCCTTTAACGCGGAACAGGAAGGTGAATGGAAGGCTGCCGGAGTGTCCGCAAGGCGCAGGGCGAGCCGTCTCGAAGAAATGGTGAAGATCATCAAATCCCTGGGACAGGGTGAGTCAGTGGACTTTTCCGGGCGCCACTTTGAACTGGATTCCGTAACCGTAAAACCCTGGCCGGTGCAGCAGAATGGTGTCCCCATATACCTGGCCTGCCACTGGCGCTCCAATGCGAAGGATGCGCAGATCAGGCGGGCGGCCACGCTGGCCGACGGCGTTATCTCCATTTCCGACACGCCGGAAGAACATACCAGGGTAATTGAGGCTGTAAGAGCAGAAGCCGCCGAGGCCGGCCGGGACCCCAATTCCATCGAAACGGTCATGTACCTTACCGTCAACATGGACACGGATTTGGCCCGGGCCGAAGCTGAGTCAGAGCGGTACCTGCTGGGTTATTACGGAGCGGAGATTTGGGGCGACCGCTGGGGACCTTTCGGCGGGCCGGAAAGGGTAAAGGAACGAATTTCCGAGTACCTGGAGGCTGGCGCCGATACGGTTGTGGTGCGGTTCGCTTCCTTTGAGCCCGAGCAGCAGTTAAGCACCTTCCTTGAGCAGGTTGCTCCCGAGTTTATGTAAACCCCATGTTTGTCTTTTCCCGCGAGAGCGGGCAAGGACCGGCCATGTAGCCATTGGAGGAAAACCCTTGTATCCCATCGACCTGAGCGGCAAGAAAGGCGTAGTATTCGGCGTGGCCAATGACCGCAGCATTGCCTGGTCCATTGCCCAGATATTGGGCGAGGCCGGGGCGCAGTTGGCCCTGACCTACCAGAATGACCGTTTGAAAGACCGCGTGGTACGTCTGGCGGACTCGATGGAAGGTTCGATCGCCCTGCCTTGCGACGCTTCCGAGGACAGCCAGATCGAAGAAGTCTTCCAGCAGGTTGGCGAGGCATTTGGAGACATATCCTTCCTGGTTCACAGCATAGCCTTCGCCAACCGGGAGGATCTGGCAGGTCGCTTCGCCGACACCGGCCGCGAAGGATTTCGGGTGGCCCTGGATGTCAGCGCCTATACCCTGATTCCCCTGGTTAAGTACGCTGCTCCCCTTATGTCCAGTGGCGGCAGCGTCATTGCCATGACCTTCCAGGCTTCGCAAAAGGTCTATCCCGGTTATAACGTCATGGGTACCGCCAAAGCGGCCCTGGAGCACTGCGTCAGGCAACTGGCTTCAGAGTTTGGTGAGGACAACGTCAGGGTCAATGCCATTTCGGCGGGGCCCATAGACACCCTGGCGGCCAGGGGCATTCACGGTTTCCTCGACATGAAGAAAATCCACGCGGAAAAGGCGCCGCTAAAGCGCAACATCGTTGCAGAAGAAGTAGCCAAGACCGCCCTGTTCCTGTGCAGTGACATGTCCAGCGGCATTACCGGGTCAGTAATTCCGGTGGATGCCGGCTACCACATTATGGCGGTGTGATGGTGATGCGAGTGCGGGGCACGGTCAAAAGTACCCAGTAGCTCAGCCTGCTACGGGTTTACCCGCCTTTTCTACGGACTATCAGAGAGAGCGATCAGGGGGAATTGCACCGGCTAGATGGCTTCCAGGCGGCTCTGGTCGGCCTTCTGGCGTTCTGGACGGCCCATTCGCCCGTAGGCCTCCGCCCGGTGCGCCCAGGCTTCCCGGTAGTTGGGGTCCATTGCAATAGCCTTGGTAAACTGGTCAATCGCTTCCTGGAACCTGCCCTGGTTAAAGAGTTCAATGCCTCTCTCCGTCAAGTTTGTGGGCGTAGGGAGAGGTCTGGCAGGCTTTGGTTCAGGCTGGGCGAGAGCTTCAGGCTCAACCGGTGCCGCCACGGCATCTTGAGCCAAGACGGGTTCTGAAGCCGGGGCATATCGCGGAGTCTCTTCCGGTTGAGCAAGGCTATCTTCGGCTGCCGGCTCTACAGCTTCTGATGGCTGTCCCTGGGCGTGGGCAGGGTCTTCTACCGTAGCGGTCGGCGGGGCCGAAGTCTCGTGCATCTGCGGAGCTGTTTCTTCGTGCGTATCCTGCGCCACCGCATCGGCGCGCGACAACTCCCAACCGCATTGCACGCAAAAGTTCATTCCACCCGTGTCTGAAGCCTGGCAGTTGGGACAGGGCGAAGTCTCAGGCCGGTTATTACGGCGAAAGAGGGGACTGCGGAACAGCAACAGAAAAATCAGCGGGGTCATGGCCACGGGCGCAAGATATTGCTTGCCGAAGGTCCATCCCAGCACGATCAAGGTTACCACCCCAGCACCCCAGAGCCAGGGGTTCAGGCCTTTGGAACGGGCTAATCGCGTTGTCCACAAAACGATTATCCCCAGTGAAATGAGAAGCAGCACATCCTGAGTAGGCATAATGGTCAGATAGAGAGTAAGTTCCTCATCGAGTCTGGTATATCAGGCATAGGCCCGTTAACTAGAATATACACTCTACAAAAGCACTTCACAATGGCTGGCATTCAGAGGGCCAGCCTTCCAGCCGGGACCTGAGCCTTCAGGCTAGACAAGAAATCCAGTGGAATACCTGGCCTTAAGCCTTGTTTGCCATAATTTATTCGAGCCCGCAGAGTGTATCTGTCCGAGAATCAGGGTAATCAGCACTCCGTCGTGAATCTTAACCCTGAACCCTGCCGCTTATGGGCGCTTCAGCTATTGCATCGCTCGAATGAAGCTCGGACTGTCCCACAAGTGCTTGGAAACGTTCCCGGCGAGATTCGGGAAGTCCTTTCTGGTTTGACCCGTAAGTACAATATTGCTATAATCCCGCATTGCCAAACTCCCTGTTATTTCCAATCAGTAGCAGACTTTGGCCAGGCATTGCAACCTCAAGCCAGCTCCAGAAACTTTCGATTGCTGAGAGGAATTAAGGAGAAAAGGGTATGAAACTTACTATTTCCATACTGAAAGCCGATGTGGGCTCCATAGGCGGTCACACCAAGCCTTCCCAGCGAATGATGGATGCCGTTGAGCAGGCGGTGGCTGACGCCATCAGCAGCGGCTTGTTGATTGACGGCTACGTCGGCCACACGGGCGACGACATTTGCATGACCACCACCCATACCCGCGGCCCCAACGACACTGATGTCCACCAGTTTGCGTGGACTACTTTCCTGCAAGCCACGGATATTGCACGCCAGTACGGTCTCTATGGCGCGGGTCAGGACCTTCTGGCCGACGCCCCGTCCGGCAACATACGAGGCGCAGGTCCGGCCGTGGCTGAGGTCGAGTTCGATCACGACCCGATCAAGACCAACCCCGTACGTCCGGCCGAGTCTTTCTTCGTCCTGGCTGCCGACAAGTGTGGTCCCGGCGCCTACAACCTTCCCATGTTCCTGGGCTTCGCCGACCCCATGTATTGCGGCGGCCTAATGCTTCCCAGGCTTAGCGACGGATTCACCTTCAACATTATCGACATGGACAACACCGAAGGCGACAGCATAATTGCCCTCAACGCTCCGGAAGACTACTACAAGCTGGCGGTGCTGCTGCGTGACAACGAGCGCTTCGGCATTGACTCCATCGTGTCCCGGTACTCCGGTGAGACGGCGGCAGCCATTTCTGCCACCCGCCTGCACAACATCGCGGGTAGCTATACCGGCAAGGACGACCCGGTCGCGGTGGTCCGAAACCAGGGCATCTTCCCGGCTCCGGAGGAACTGACTTCCCCTTACGCCAAGGCTCATTACATCGGTGGCGACGCCCGTGGGTCTCACGTCATGCCATTGATGCCAGTGCCCATCAACACACCGGTCACGGGCATGTACTGCCTGCCGCTCGTATCTTGCGTAGGATTCTCCATCGCTCCCGACGGCACCTTCTCCGATTCCAGCATTGACTTCTTCGACAACCAGTCCTGGGATCACGTCCGCATGCTGGCCCAGCAAAAGGGAATCGAAATGCGGTCCCAGGGTTGGTCCGGCGCGGCCATGCTTCCCTACGGTGAGCTTGAATACTCCGGCTTCCGCCAGAGCATTGGCGATCTGGTTGATCGTTTCGCTTTCCGCAACGGCCACGGCGCCGAAATTCCCGAGAAGGCCGGCACCGCCGACAACGATTAATCCCAACCGGCAATCTCCTGAAGGACAAAGAACGGCCCGGGCTTGCGCAGCCCGGGCCTTATCTTTAAGTTGTTGGACTTCAGCAGCAATGCTGATTTGACCTGCTGCCTGGGGAGCAGGGCAAGTTACCCCCTTAGCAAACCGTGGCGCTCGAAAATATGGGCCAGTTCCGCTACCCCTTCGGCCACCGTTTCTGCTGTGGGGTGGCCAAAGCAGAGGCGGGCACAGTTGGCGCCCCGTCCTTCCGGGGAAAACATGGTGCCGTTATAGTAGCCGACACCTTCGTTGAATGAAGTTTCCTGCATCGCTGCCAGGTCCACATCCTCGGGCATTTCCAGCCAGACGTACAGGCCACCCTCAGGCTTGCTCCATTGGGCGGCATCGCCGAAGTTCTCACCCAGGGACGCCAGCATGGCATCCCGCTTTACTCTGAGGGACTGGTTCTGGTCATCTATGTGGGCGTCCATGTTGCCCCTGGCGTATTCCTGAACCGCCAGGGCCGCGAACTGGTTTACTCCACCGCCCCCCTTAAAGCTCATGGCCCGCTGGATCACTTCCTGGGGAGCGACCATGTAGCCCAGGCGAACCCCCGGAGCAACAATCTTGGAGAAGGAACCCACGTACAGCACCCGCCCGCTGTCGTCCAAAGAGTGCATGGAAGTTACGTCTTCGCCTTCAAACCGCAGGTCCACGTAGCAGTCGTCTTCCAGCACGGGAACCCCATATTTCTGGGTAATCTCCAGGGTCTTTACCCGCCGGTCCAGGCTCATGCTCCAGCCTAGCGGGTTCTGGAATGACGGAATTGTGTAGAGGAACTTGACCTTCTTGCCCTCAGCGGCGACAGAAGCAAGAATGCTTTCAAGTTCCTCCGGGATGAAGCCTTCATCGTCGCATTTGACGCTGCGGACATCGGCGCCAAAACGGCGCATGGTGCGCAGGGTGCCCAGGTAAACGTACTCCTCAGTTAGGAGCACGTCGCCGGGGTCCGTCAACGCCGCAATAAGCATGGAAATCGCTTCTCCGGAACCGGAGGTCAGGACTACATCATCCACGGTGACCTCCATGTTGCGGTCGCGGGCCAGCTTTTCGACGACCCACTCCCTCAGGGAGGGAAGACCGGCGGGAACCGGATAAATTGCCAGATCCCTTCCTTCCCGTTCCAGGGCTACCCGGAGCGAGTCGGCAAGTCCTTCAAGCGGAAGGGTATCCGGGTCGGGGTAGGCCACCGCGAAATCATACTTGGCGTGGCGGCTCTCACCTCGCACGACCGGAACGGATTGCTGGGAATAGAGGCCATCGTAGCTGAAAGGACTTGAGGTCGTCACTTCAGTTTCCTCCTTTGTATTCGGGTCTTTTCTGAATAATGGTCCGGCGGTCTCCCGTCAGGTCTTATTCCGTGACGCGGAGGGACAGATCCCGCAATTGAGCTGCATCTACAGGTGACGGCGAGCCAAAGAGCAGGTCAGTACCGCTCTGGGTCTTGGGGAAAGCGATGACGTCGCGTATGGAATCGGCGCCGGCCAGGATAGTTACCAGACGGTCAATACCGGGAGCAATGCCCCCGTGGGGAGGCGCTCCATACTCGAAGGCCTCAAGTATGTGTCCAAAGCGTTCCTCCACCTGTTCCTTGCTGTAGCCGAGGACACCAAAGATCTTTTCCTGGAGTTCCCTTCGGTGGATTCGAATGCTCCCGCTGGCCAACTCCGATCCATTGCAGACCAGGTCATAGGCCTTGGACTCAATTCCCGCCAGATTTTCTCCGTCGAGCAATACTTCTTTCCCATCGGCAGGCGAAGTGAAGGGATGATGGGAAGAATCCCACCTTTTGTTATTCTCATCCCACTCGAAGAGTGGGAAACCGGTCACGAAGGCAAATGAAAGAGTGTTCTCGTCTGCCAGCCCCAGGCGGTCACCGAAATACTCGCGCATGGCGCTGAGCCAAAGGTTAACCCGGTTTGGCGGTCCAGCCATCAGGACTATCAGGTCACCGCCAGACGCGCCCATTTTCTCGGCCAGTCGTCGCGACCACTCGACGGGCATACGAAGACCGGGGGACAGAAGAAAATTGTCCTCCTCCAGACCTTGTGGCTGGCCTTCGCCCTGAATGCGGACGTGGCTCATGCCTGCGGCCCCGAACTCCTTGGCTGTTTCTTCCAGCCGCCGCATGTCCGAGCCGGTGTAGTGGCCCTGCCCTGGGGCCACGAATCCCTTGACAATGCCGCCGTTTTCGATGGTGGACAGGAACACGCGAAATTCGGTCTCGCCGGCAAGGTCCGTAACCTCGGTCATTTCCAGTCCAAACCGCAAGTCCGGCTTGTCGCTGCCGTACTTTGCAATTACTTCATCATAGGGAAGGCGGGGAAAGGGCTGGATGAGTTTCTTGTCGGGAGCCAGTTTCTCCACCATGCCAGTGTAGAGTTCTTCAGTAAGCTGGAGCACATCCTCCTGCTCTACAAAGCTCATCTCGAGGTCAAGCTGGGTGAACTCGGGCTGCCGGTCGGCGCGCAAATCCTCGTCGCGGAAACAGCGGGCAATCTGGAAATACCGCTCCACTCCGGAGACCATCAGCAACTGCTTCAACTGCTGGGGCGACTGAGGCAGGGCGTAAAAGCTGCCCTTTTGCATGCGGCTGGGCACCAGGTAGTCTCTGGCGCCTTCGGGAGTGCTCTTGATTAGAATGGGAGTCTCAATTTCCAGGAAACCCCGTGCGTCCAGGAAGTCGCGGATGTACTTGACCACCTGGTGCCGAAGGATGAGATTTCGCTGCATCTGGGGCCGCCGCAAATCCAGGTAGCGGTACCTGAGGCGCAGCGCCTCGTCCGCCCGCACGTCATCCTCAATGTAGAAGGGTGGGGTCAGCGACGAATTCAAAACCTTTACCTCGTCGGCAAACACTTCCACGAAGCCGGTGGGCAGGCCCGGGTTTTCAGATTCGGGCGGACGCCGGCGGACCTGGCCCTTGACCTCAATCACCCACTCGGAACGCAGTTGCTCGGCGGTGCCGTAGGCTTCTGGAGAAAGCTCAGGACTGAATACTACCTGTATGATTCCAGACCGGTCTCTAAGGTCAACGAAGATCACTCCGCCGTGGTCCCGCCGGCTGTCAACCCAGCCAGCAAGAGTTTGCCGGCTGTCTATGTCGGACAGAGTCAATTCGCTGCAGTTTACGCTCTTCAGGGGGTTGCCTCCATATCGGGTATAGTCCTGCGCTGTTCAGGACTAAAAGCTGACAAAATTCTGAAATATGCTGCCGGCGGTTGGTTGAGGGCCATTCAAGGCCTCTTCCACCGATTCCGCAATCTCTTCGGGCAGGCTGACGGGCGGGAAGCAGAGGGTTTCAACACAGACGTGGGCCAGGGCGCCCTCTCCCTCCGTATTAACGGGTTTTACTATCACGTGGGGATGGCTGACCCTGCTGGCCGCCACAGCCAGGGAGTGAGCCTCAGCTTGCCCCATGGGCCCCTCCACGGTAATTTCCACCGGTGGATGCAGGAAATGGTCCACGGCCAGAGCGTAGGAGGCGGCATGCTCGCCGAAGTCTCTGTTCGCTTCTGCATAGGCGCTCAGCGTGTTATCCGCCCGCAACTGGTAACTGCTCTCTCCGGTTGCGTGGTGCAGCTTCAGCAGGGCCTCGGCCACCTGGACGTTTTCGGGTAATGGCTTTTCCCTGAGCCGCAGGTAACCAACGGCTTCGGGGTCCGCCTGGATATCAAAGTAAGCGCCCCTGGCTCGGTCGTAGAATCGTTCATCCAGCAGCTTCGCAGCTTCTATTGCCGCCTGCAGGTATTGGGGAGATTCCGGCGCACAGTTGTGGGCATCCATCAGGGCGTTGAACCAGGCGGCCCAGTCGCAGAGCAGGTCACTTTGAGGCTGGGTTTGCTCCGACGCATTGCCTTCGCTGTCAACAACGTGGGGAAGGTGTTGGGCAGCGGCCCGGTCCACCAGTCGATCCAACAGTTCAAATGCGATTGACGAAAGCTCTGGCCGGGGCAATTTCCACGAGGCTTCCAGCATCAGGGAACTGGCCTGGCAGTTCCAGTTGGTATAAGTGAATTGATCAGGGATGGGAGGGGCGCTGATCCGTCTGGCCTCTTCGGGCATGCTGAAATAGTCGGAGTGGGCGCCCTGGCTGCCACGGAAGCCACCTGCCTGCTTATCCAACAGCGTTTCAATGAGGAAATCCAGGGTTGACGATGCTACTCTGGTGTAACGAGGTTCCTCCAGCAACACCCCGGCATCCAGGAATACTCCGGCCAACTGGACATTGTCCTCCAGCATCTTTTCGTGCTGGGCCTCGGTCCAATCCCCCAGGGCACAAAAGCGGAAGAATCCTCCATCAATCCTGTCGTATAACTCTCCTTCAAGCATGCTGTCCAGGGATTTCCTCAATATGGACCCGTAAAAGTCCTCACCGGTGGTCCTGAACAAGTGCAGAAATAGACGGATGATGGGAGCGGACGGAAACTTGGGCTCTTCGCCGAAGCCGCCATTGCGAGCGTCGTAGGCGCCGGCCATGCGACGGGCAATTATGTCGACCAGCCGGTGCCCAACCTCGCCCCCAGCGGCGACCTGACCCACATATTCCTGGCGTTGGCGGTGCAGCTGGGCAGACTGGTCGTAAATGCCGGACCTGTCCTCGTCGTAGGCTCGTTTGACTTCAATGAGCATGGCCATCATCTGATCAGGCGGAAGGTAAGTAGCGCCGGCGATATACCCGCCATGAGGAGTCAGGAAGGCGGTAGTGGGCCAGCCCCCCACGTTGTATCTGGCATTGACGTCGGGGCGGTGGTCGTTGTCAACCAGCAAGGGCACGAAATGCTCGTTTACGAACCTGGCTACTTCGCCATCGGCATAGGTAGTCTCTTCCATAACGTGGCACCAGTAGCACCATACGGCGGTGATGGACAGCAAGACGGGCTTGTCCTGCTGCTGTGCCCTGTCAATGGCTTCAGCGTTCCAGTGCGACCACCGGATGCCGTTACCCTGCTCGTTTGTGCCGGAAGCGCCTGCCATTCAAAGGGTCCCCAGAGGTAATTTTGACGAAGATAAAAGTCGAGGAAATCCCGCATAACGTTAGCATAGCGGTATCGGATTTTCAATGTCGGCATACCATATTTCATACCTGTTTACCCTGGTTTGTTTCGAATTTAGCAACCTGGCTCACTGAGTCAGAGCAGGGCCTGGCGTCGGCGTGCTATAGGTGAGTTGCGGTTGAACAATTTTGTGCTGAAGGCCGCAACAGCAAATCCGCCGCTCACAGGCATTCGTATCACCAATTGGCAAGCGCCAAACATTTTCCACATATTTGTGCGCTATACTGAAATTAGTTGACAATTTACAGGGCGTGTTTGCCACTTTTTATGGAGGCTGACTATGCAACACTTCCTCAAGTCAATCTTCTTTGCTTCCAAACGCCGGGGCCATTGGCGTTCTGTTCCTCACAGCATTTTTGCTCCCCTGGTTTTAGTTGCCCTGGGGGCTTCCCTGGCCGGTTGCTCCTTCCTGCAACCCGATTTTTCCAACGGTGAGCCGGAGGTGGAAACGGTCGCACCGGCGGTGGAATCCAGCCAGGTCCGGTCCATTGCCGTTGAGCAGGGGAATGACGGGGGTTCCGCGGACATTTCCCCGGCTACGGTGGAATCCACAATTTCCGAAGGGGCAGGGGAGTCTGGCGAGACCATCGACGCCACCCAGGCAACTGATCCGGCCGCCAGCGAGCCGGAGCTGACCGAAACGGCCAATTCGGCGGGCGCGGGCCCGTTGAACGCCATTCTGGGCGACAATGTTCCAGAGGTTGCTTCGCCAACGGACGACAAGGATAGTGGGTCCTCAGTCCCCTCCCTGGGCCTTTCCCCCCTGGACATTGTTGCGGCCCAGGACCAGGTGCTGGAGGAGATTTACGAGTCAACCCTGCCGTCCGTGGTGCTGATTCGGGTGTCCAGAAACCTGGGCTCTCTGGCAGACCGACCATCTATTCCGGGCCTGCCGGACATACCAAACGACTTCTTTGAACGAAGCGGAGGCACCGGATTCGTATGGGATGACCAGGGCCACATTATCACCAATCACCACGTGGTCACGGAAGCCGACAGGGTGATTGTTGTGCTGCCCAACCGGGTAGAAATGGAAGCGGAGCTTCTCGGCAGCGACCCGGACTCAGATCTGGCCGTCCTGAAAGTTTCCGACCCAGACGGTTTTCTGGTCCCGGTCACCCAGGGAGACAGCGACCAGGTGAAAATGGGTCAGCTGGCCGTCGCGATAGGCAATCCATTTGGCCAGCAGTTCAGCATCACCACCGGCATCATCAGCGGAATTGGGCGCACCATTCGCAGCGGACACAGCCAGTTTTCCATTCCGGAAGTGCTGCAGACCGACGCCCCGATCAACCCGGGCAACTCCGGGGGGCCCCTGCTGGACCGGAACGGTCATGTAATCGGGGTCAACACCCAGATAATCAGCCGCGCCGGCGTAAGCTCGGGAATCGGGTTTGCCGTGCCCATAAATATCGCCAGGCAGGTAGTGCCCACCATCATCAGCAGTGGCGAGTATGAGTATTCCTGGCTGGGCATCAGCGGAACCAGCCTGGGTCCCGATGCTGCTAAAGCCATGGAGTTGCTCCCTAATACCCGGGGCGCCATGGTCATCGACGTGATCACCGACGGTCCCGCCGACGAAGGGGGGCTGCAGGGCAGCGACGAAACAGTCGAAATAGAGGGGCTGGAAATACCCTATGGGGGAGACATCATTGTCGCCATTGACGGGTCGCCTGTTGAAACCATTGACGATGTGATTGCCTACCTGGTGGCAAAGACCAAGCCCGACCAGGAGGTTGTGTTTGAAATTATCCGGAACGGAACCCCGCAGGAGATTACCGTAAAGCTGGGCAAGCGTCCGACCCCATAGCGCCGATTCGCCACACGCCAGGAGTCCCGAAACCAGGGAGGGTGGACAGTCAGTCCGCCCTCCTTTTATTTAGGGCCGACTATTTGCGCTGTCATATTCAGCCCGCCTGCGCCTGTTCCCGCAGATTGACCGGGGCTGCAAATTGGCCTAACCTACTCTGTGCCCTGGTTTGTCGTTACCAGGTGCATACCGGGATGGACGAACAAAGATGGACCTGCCGGCGCATTCCTACCTAAACGAAAGAAGAATCCCCTACCGGAGGCTGGAATTCTCTGCGGAAACGGAGAAGGGCGCGGCCAACGTGGCCCATGCCCTGGGCTTTGGAGAAGGTCAAATGGTCAAGACCCTCCTTTTTCGAACTGGTACAGGGGAGCTGGTATTGGTGATGCTCGGCGGCGACCAGCACGCAATTTCCGGCCAGTTAAAGCGAGCATTGGGTTCTCGAAATATCAGCCTGGCAAATCCGGATATGGTGCTGGAGGTAACCGGCTATGCCGTGGGGTCCATACCGCCCTTTCACTGGCAACCGCCGGGATTCCGGTCATTTCTGGATTCTGCGTTAACCGAATACTCCGAACTGGGTGTTGGCGCGGGGGTATGGGGCAACGAAATCGTGATGACACCTTCGGACCTGATTGCCGCCTCCAGAGCCGAAGTCTTTAATCTGACACGGAGGGACCCGTGAAAATCTGGATAGTAACTTTCCTGCTGGCTCTGGCTCTGGTTGCCTGCTCGCAGTCCGACAGCATGAATACCACCGAATCCGGGCTCCAGTACGAGGTGCTGGCATCTGGGAACGGCGAGTCTCCCTCACTCGGCGATATTGCGGTAGTTCATTACACGGGATGGCTTACCGACGGCACCAAGTTCGATAGCTCAGTGGACCGGGGCACCCCCTTCGAGTTTCCGGTAGGGCAGGGACGGGTCATCGAGGGATGGGACGAAGGAGTAGCCTTGATGAAGGTGGGCGACAAATGGAAATTCACCATACCTTCAGAACTGGCCTATGGCGAACGAAGCATTGGAAATGGGCTGATCCCCGCCAACTCTACCCTGGTGTTCGAAGTCGAACTCCTGGAAATCAAGTAAGGCTTGCCCTGGTGTTCCATAGGGCGGAAGTGTACCCTCGGTTAAAGAAAATTCAGGCGGTCAATTAACGAAATGGTAAGAGCTAACTGGTACACCGATCACCCGCCGGCATGTACCTGCAACAACTGTGAAGAGAAGAAGGCCATAATGCGTCAAGAAGGGCGCAAGATCGGCCGAAACGAAAAGTGCCCCTGCGGCAGCGGCAGCAAATACAAGCGCTGCCACGGACGCTAGACCCCCTCTAACCCGGCCTGCCCACTGGCCGATAGAATCGCGGCACCTTGAGTTTGACTGCTCAGGCGCCGTACCAGTTCGATCGCCTCTCCAGCCGTAATGCCCTTGCCTCGCCACTCACGGTCTTCTCCCCGATAACCAATTATTGCCAGGGCCTGTGAGGCTGCTTCCTCATTGCTCAGGTCAGCCCGACCTGCCAGGTCTCGCAGGTCTCAAGCTAGATCCACGCGGCCTGCCATGCTGAATTGGTGTCCCAGCAACCAGATAGCTTTTCTTGTTCCATTCATCAGCGCCGTCTTATTTCCAAACGACTTCCTTACCCATCGTCAGCATCCAAATCTGTAACTGCCACGTATAAACAGGCAAGAAAAGGAAAGCAGCCCAACTGCCCGTGGCAAGGGATGCATGTGGGTGACGCAGTCGGTTTCCAGGAATTGCGAAGAAGTTAGTGGCGCGCCTGGCAGGACTCGAACCCGCAACCCCTGGGTCCGAAGCCCAGTGCTCTATCCATTGAGCTACAGGCGCAAAAGGGGTAGGAAAACTCTGGAAGGTTAGTTGGGGCGAGCGACGGGATTCGAACCCGTGATCTCCTGTGCCACAGACAGGCGCCTTAGGCCTCTTGGCTACGCTCGCCATATTGCCTGGCCATTATGAAGCCCTCACTGAAGGCTTCCGAGAAAATGGCAACGGCTATGGTAGCAAAAAGGCGGCCCGCTTTCAACATTGGCCGGAGGAACAGGCAGGAGCCTTCGATTACGGGAGGCAATCCCACGAGCCCGTTCATTGTGAGCTTTTCGAGCAACTAAAGCACGGCGCTGATACAAACTCAGGACGAACGGAAGAATTTGGTCTCTGTAATTGTCTAAATGACCTGAGTGTGGAGGGCCACCAGGTTCACTCCTGACACCTGCCAGCGCTTATTGATTCTCAGTACTGTTTATTGCCCTTCGAGGTAGTTTATGAATATAATGCCGGGGGTGAACGTGATGACTTACTAGGTTCACAAGCACTATTACTTCGGTAACCTACTCTCACAAACTCTGGTTGGAAGGTAAATATGCGCTGGACGACTTTGCTTATATTGGCCGTTCTCGGCCTTTTCGTAGTAGCTTGCTTCCCTGGCGACTCAGAGAACGGCGCCGAAACCCAGGCTGAACCAACGCCGGTAGCCAGCTCCGAGGCTGCTATGGAACCAGAGGCAACCGAGCCCGCAGCAGCGCCGGAAGCCCAGCCAACGGCTGTGGCTCAGCAGTCTGCACCTCCCACAGTTAGCGCAGTAGTCCCTGCGGTTCCTGTCATTGCCACCCCCGAACCTGATACGTCAGTTACCGCCGGGCCCTACACCGGAGGAACCCGCCCCGCCAACAGCGGCAACGGTATGGCTACCGACGGCGGAACTCTGCGGCTGCTCTTTGCAGACCCGCCCACTTTTGACCCCCACCTGGCCGAGGACAATATTTCCGGCCTTCTGGTCAACGAGATATTCGGTGGTCTGGTAACAATTGAACCCTTTAACTTCTCCGTCGCTCCGGACCTGGCAGAAAGCTGGGAAATCAATGAGGACGGCACAATTTACACCTTCAGGCTTCGGCCCGACGCCAAGTTCCACGATGGCACGCCCGTAACGGCCCAGGACGTAAAGTGGTCCATTGAACGGGTTGCAAATCCTGAGTTAGTGTCTCCCGTGGTTGACCAGTACCTCAACGACATTGTGGGCGTCCAGGCCAGGCTTGATGAGTCCGCCTCCGAGGTCTCCGGCGTCCAGGTAGTTGACGACCAGACAGTCCGCTTCACCATTGACGCGCCCAAGGCCTACTTCCTGGCCAAACTCACCTACCCCACTGGATTTATCCTGGACCAGGAAAACGTGGAAATCGGCGACAACTGGTTTGAAACACCCAACGGCACCGGGGCATTCCGACTGGACGAATACACAATCGGAGAAACAATCCGACTGGGCCGCAACGAGTATTTCCACCTCGGCCCGCCCCACGTGGATGATGTGGAAATGATTCTCAGCGGCGGCAACCGCATGATCCTTTTCGAGAATGACGAAATCGACGTTACCGGCGTGGGCCTGGCTGATCTGGAGCGGATTCTGGACCCGTCCAGCCCGCTGAATCCGCTGGTCCACCCATACCCGGCCCGCTTCACAACCAGCTATATTGGCCTGAACACTGACCAGCCACCCCTGGATGACCCCAAGTTCCGAAAGGCCCTGAACCTGGCCTTTGACCGTGACCAGATAGCTTCAGTAGTGTACGAAGGCGCGGTGCGGCCGGCCAAGACCATTATTCCGCCCCGTTTCCCGTCATACAACCCTGACCTGGATCCCTACCCCTATGACCCTGAGGAAGCGCGACGCCTGCTGGCCGAATCCAAGTACGGCGCAGACCCGGACAGCGTACCCCGCATGGTCCTGAGCATTTCAGGCAGTCTGGGCGCGGCAGTTCCCCTGGGCCTGGAAGTAATGATGGAGTCCTGGAACCAGGAACTGGGTCTGCAGGTTGAAATCCAGCAGACGGAATGGGCAACATTCCTGGAGGACGTCAACCAGGAGCGCTACCAGATGTTCTCCCTGGGCTGGGGCGCCGACTACCCGGACCCTGAAAACTTCCTGGACCTCCTCTTCCACAGCGAGAGCGATGGCAACCGCACCAATTACTCCAATCCGGAAGTGGATGCCATTCTCGAGCAGGCTCGAGTGGAACAGGACCTGACCCAGCGGTTCGAGCTTTACAACCAAGTTGAGGAAAAGATCCTCGAAGATGCTCCGTGGGTTTTGCTCTGGAACGACGAGGACTGGTACTTCCTGATTAAGTCGAATGTGAGGGACTATTTCCTGCTGCCCCTCACCATACCCAAGTTCCGGTACGTACATTTCGCGGAACAGTAGGCCAGTAGCGAGGAACGAGCCTTGGCAACTTACATAGCCCGCCGGTTACTGTGGGTGCCGGTACTCTTGCTCATCGTATCGTTTATCACCTTTGCCCTGGGCCGCTTCGGCCCAGGGGATCCGGTGCAAATACTCCTGGGGCAGAACTTCCGTGAGGACGCCTACGAACGCATCCGCAAGCAGCAGGGGCTGGACGACAACATTGCCGTCCAGTACGCAAGGTACATTGGCAATACGCTGCGCGGGGACTTTGGAGAGAGCTACCAGTACCGCGGCCGCAGCGTTACAGATCTGCTGAAGAACAAGATCTGGATTTCCGCCCAGTTGAATTTCGCGGCATTGCTGATTTCAATCTCGCTCGGAGTCGCGGCCGGTCTCTTCGCCGCTCTCAAGCAGGGCAGTTGGTGGGACAGCGCCATGGTGGCCTTCACCCTGGTGGGGCAGTCCATGCACGTGTTCCTGACCATTCCCATAGCCCTGCTCATCTTTTCACTCAAGCTACAATGGCTGCCCACCCACGGGTGGGACGGCTTTTTCTCCACCAGCATCATTCTGCCGGCCCTGGTGCTGGGTATTCCGGGAGTTGCCATAGTTACCCGCCTGACCCGCGCCAGCACCCTGGACGTCATCGGGCAGGACTACATTCGGACCGCCAGGGCCAAGGGCTTGCCGGAAAGGCTGGTGCGGGTCCGGCACATCCTGCGAAACTCCCTGATACCGGTGGTAACAACACTGGGCTTTTCCCTGGCTGGGCTGGCCAGCGGGTCTTTCATCGTAGAGTTGTACTTCGGCATTCCCGGTGTCGGATTGCTGACCATCGAATCTCTCTTTTCAAGGGACTATCCAATAATTATGGCGGTAACCCTTTTGGGAACTACCCTGTTTGTCTTGGCTAACCTGATTGTGGACCTGGTTTACCCCGTTCTTGACCCCAGGATCCGGCTGGGAGGTGACTTCGTTGCAGGGTGATGCCCAGAGCCTCCAGCTACCGGATACCGACCGCAGGTCCCGCGGGTATTTCTACCTGTCCCTCAGGCGCCTGTCGCGCAAGAAGCTGTCAATGGCCTGCCTGACCATCATAGTCATATTGTATGGGTCGGGGATATTTGCGCCCGTGGTTGCGCCTTACGGGTACAACGAGCAGAACTTGTCCATTGCCAAGGAGGGTCCCAGCCTCGGACACCCTTTGGGGACGGACAGGCTTGGGCGGGATTTGCTGAGCCGCGTCATGTTCTCGCTCCGCACAACCGTCATCATTACAGTTACCTCATTGGTTACAGGGGCCTTGATTATCGGCGTGACCCTGGGCCTCATCGCCGGCTATTTCGGCAGGATGGCCGATGGAATAATCATGAGAGTCGGCGAGGTAACCTCCGCTTTTCCTGACATTTTCCTGGTGCTGATAATCGTGGCTACGGTGAAGCCCAGAATCCTGCAGTGGGTTCGAGGGTTTGAGGATGCTACTGGTATTGACTGGATAATCCGCCTCGGGATTGTGGATTACACCGTAATTTCCCTGGCGCTGGCCGCCTTTTCCTGGTTTGGCATGGCCCGCCTGGTACGGGGTCAGGTTCTCCAGGCCAGGGAAAATCAATACGTTGAAGCAGCCCGGGCCATGGGTTCTTCTACCCGCAGAATACTGGGCAAGCATCTGCTCCCCAACGTCATCAGCCCTGTCATCGTCTCAGTCTCCGCCGGCCTGGGGGCGGTTGCCGGGGCGGAAGTAGTCCTCAGCTGGCTGGGCATCGGCATTCAGCCACCAACCCCCAGCCTGGGCGTGATGATCTTCGAGAACGGCAACATCTCCGTACTTCGCAGCGACCCGCACTTGACGCTCGTACCCTCCAGCGTGCTGGTGCTGCTGTTGTTCACCTTCAGCCTGCTGGGAGACGGCCTGAACGACGCCTTCAACCCCCGAGCACGTTGACGCGATACCATCTTAAAGAGAACAGCAATTGGGCCCGCCGAGTATCCATTACGATCGGCGGGCCCATTGGTTATGTCTGTGGGTTCAACAGAGTGAGGTAAAGGGGTTCTGCTTTGAAGCGGCCTACAACTTCCAGATTCCCCAACGCCTGCCCAGCACCAGACCGAAGGGCGTTCCCAGCACCAAGAGCAGGGCTATTTCCCCGACAAATCCTCCCTGTACCGATGGCGGGCCACAGCCTCCATTGGCCGCTTCGGGAGTGCTCTCCGACGGAGCTTGGGGCTCCGGGGCTTCCGACCTGGTTTCTGACGCAGCCGGTTCAACCACTGACGCTTCAGGGGCTGCTGTGGGCTCCGGGGTGGGACGCATTGTGCTGTCAGCAGGCGCATGGGTTGGAACCGGCTCAGGGTCCGAAGATGCCGCCGGTTCGATCTGCTTGGGGGCGAAGGTAGGCATAAGGATGGGTGCTACTGTAGAGTCCGGAATATTCTCCAGCAGAGGCCGGCGGGAAGGCGCTTCCGGCTTGGGCAATGGGTCCAGACCAATCTCCTGGCGCCAAGCCGAGTCAATTCCATGCTGGTCCAGGCCATAAACCGCCATCAGGGAAGAGTCAATATCCAGGGTGCGTTTCAGGGCCTTCATTAGTTCGGACATCTTTTCTTCGCCATATTTCTGGACCATGAAGGTGACAACGGAATCGCCATGCCCATAGGCGTACAGGATCTCCTCGGGAGTGCCGCTGTAGGAGCCCAGGTGCCATAGCGGTCGCAGCCTGTCCTTGTCTATGGCTTCCTTCACCGTGCCGTTCAGGATCTCCCGGTTGCCGCCGTGGTATGAGCCATACTCCGCCAAACCTTCATTTAGCCACGCCGGCGCCTGGGGATACGCCCGTCCCAGTGCATCACCCACCAGGAGGTGAACGAACTCGTGGGCTGTGGTACTGGTTACCGAACCGCTGCCGGAGTGGACCATCAAAACCCGTTCCTCATCGAAGGCCATGCCCGCTGTAATCAACTGGCTGCTGGTGGCCTGAGAGCGAAAAGGCAAGGCGCCAAACATTTCTCGGTAATTGTGGTAAGTGACGATGTGGAGCGGCAGTTCCGGGTTGATGCCCAGCAGTGGTCCCGTTATCCTCATGGACTCCAGGGCTGTCTCCAGCACATGCTCAGCCCTGCTCTTCACCAGGGGATCGTTGTAATAGACAGTAACGATGCCTTCCGAGACCGTGAACCACTCGAACCGGGTGTCCAGGTAAACGAAGACCTGCTCTTCCGTCTGGAGAACCCTGCCCGCCGTGTCTCTGACCTCGAAGGAGTAGGCCATCCTGGTGCCCGGCGGAACATAGTTATTGCCGCTGGTCAGCAGTTCGGCTTCCCCACTGACCGTTATCCCGGGCTCGAATTCCACCTGCCGGTAGGCGCTGCGAGTGGTCTGGCCTATGGTTTTCATTATTACCCGAACTTCTTCAATCTCATCAGGTCCTGCCACTTCAATGAAGAACTTGACGTCCGTGGGGAAGTTCGTATCTACCCGGTGATTCAATATCTGAATTTCGGACTGCTGGGCCTCCGCCGTACCCAGCCCTGATATCGCCGCAACCATTGCCGCAATGCTAATGGCGGCAATCCCCAACAATACGGATACTCTTCTCATGTCTAACCTTTAAGTATAAGTTGGGCCAGGCGCCCTCCTGGCCAGGAATCGTCCCACCAGCGTGGGATAATAAAAGAGCCTTCGACCATTATAGAGCCAATAGGGTTTCTTCCAAAATCCTGCCGGTCACAATAGTTTTACGCTGTTCCGGCGATCATGGACTTGAGCCACGGGGAAATCGCCTCGCCGCCCATTTCGTCCCGTCACTGTGCTGTACTGGCCGACGCCGGAAAGGAAGAGGGAATGCCACCAATCCACGCCAGCGTCCTTGAATGGAATCTTCTCCGGGAATGACGGCGTTGGTAAAGGCCCCATCCACCCCGTATAATTGAAGCATGAACCAACAAACCACTCTCTACCAAACCCACTTGGACCTCGAGGCCAAGATGGTGCCCTTCGGCGGCTGGGATATGCCAGTCCAGTATTCGGGCATCATCAATGAAGTAAAAGCAGTCCGCACCGCGTCAGGCATTTTCGACGTTTCGCATATGGGTCGGCTGTACATTTCCGGCCCCCAGGCGGGAGCTTTTCTGGACCGGATGCTGACGGGTTCCGCGACCGGCTTAAGGCAGGGACGCGCCCGCTATTGCCTGATTTGCAACGAGTCCGGGGGAGTAATTGATGACACTATCTTCTATCGCCTGGGCGACGACGAATACTTGCTGATTCCCAACGCAGGTAACCGTCCCTCGGTAGTTGAATGGTTCAACCAGTGGATCGAGTCGGAGTTCTCGGGCGGCGTCAGCATTGATGACCGGACAACCGAAACCGGCCTGATAGCCCTTCAGGGCTCCGGCGCGGCGGCTCTATTAGACGGCATCTGCACACTATCCGGTGGAGAACTACCCTCCTCGCTAAGGTTTTTCACCTGGGGGGAGGGCGACCTCGGATCTCACCAGGTTTTTGTCGGGCGCACCGGCTATACCGGCGAAGACGGGTTTGAGCTTTCCATGTCCAACCAGGATGCGGCTGCAGTTTGGAACGCCCTGGCGGAGGCGGGCGCTCTACCTTGCGGCCTGGGAGCCCGGGATGTGCTTCGCCTGGAAGCGGCCCTCCCTCTGCATGGTCATGAAATAGATGCCAGCACGTCCCCCATTGAGGCGGGCCTGGACCGGTTTGTCCGTCGCGAAGGCGACTACATTGGGCAACCAGTTCTGGCACAGCAGCGCAACGATGGAACGGAGCGAAAGTTGGTGGGCCTGACATTGCCCGGCCGCAGCGCGCCACGCGCCGAATACCCGATTCTGGCAGCAGGGCAGGAAGTTGGCCGTATAACCAGCGGCAGCTTTTCGCCTACCCTTGACACCAGCATTGCAATGGGCTACGTTTTGGCGGGCCATTCAGAATCCGGCACGACCCTGGATGTGGACATTCGGGGCCGTACGGCAACTGCGACAGTAGTTCCTCTGCCCTTCTACAGCAGAAGCTGAATCAACCCGACGACCAGGAGGTCACCATAGGATGAGTCCCGAGGACCGCAAATATACCCGTGAGCATGAATGGGCCAAGGTGGAAGACGCCGACGCCAAACTGGTTTCTGTGGGGATCACCCACTTCGCCCAGGACGAATTGGGGGACATTGTTTACTTCGACCTGCCCAATGTCGGTGAAAACGTCTCTTATATGCAAAAGATGGGCGAAGTCGAGTCCGTAAAGGCCGTCTCCGACCTGTTTTCTCCCGTTACTGGCAGGATTGAATCTGTCAACAATGAACTGGTTGACCACCCGGAACTGGTCAACGACGACCCCTTCGATTCTGGGTGGATCATGCGCGTTGTCCTGGAGGACTTGGGAGAACTGGACACTCTCATGTCCGCCTCGGAGTACGACGAATATACCGGAGCAAGTTAACGAAGTCTAAGGGGCTGATGCGGGGCGGTGGAAAAGAAAAGAACACATCGAGAGCGCGCGGCGCGAAAGCCGTAATCGCGGGAAGGACAGTTCCTCCCATTACCGTAGGCGCCATTCAGGAGAATTGCCCTTGACTACTGCCCACTTTCAATCTCATTACATCCCCAACACGGAGTTGGAACAGTCCGAAATGTTGGCCACCCTTGGCCTCACTACCATCGACCAACTGTTTCACGACATCCCCGATGAGTTTCGTAATCCAGCCCTGAATCTGCCGGAACCACTGTCCGAACTGGAGATTCAGCGGGAGTTGGCCGGCCTCGCCTCGAAGAATCGGGCCCTTGGGAGCGGTCCGTCCTTCCTGGGCGCAGGCTCCTATCACCATTTCATTCCAGCCATCGTCAAGGCGCTCATGACCCGGGGAGAGTTTCTTACTGCCTACACCCCTTACCAGCCCGAAGTAAGCCAGGGTACCCTGCAGGTTATTTACGAGTTTCAAACCCTCATCAGCAGCCTGTTCGGCATGGAAGTAGCCAATGCCGGCATGTACGACGGCGCTACCAGCCTGGCCGAAGGTGTCCTGATGGCCTGTCGAGTCACCAACCGCGAGCGAGTGGCCGTGTCCGACACAGTTTCCCCGGCTTACTTGCAGGTGACTCGCACCTACTGCCAGGCCCACGGCATAGATATTGAGGTGGTCCGGCACTGGGAACCGAAAGTCGGCGACGACACCGCCTGTCTCGTGGTTCAATACCCCAATTTCTATGGCGGCCTGGAAGACCTGGGAGATTTCGCCCAACTGGCCCACGGTCATGGGGCCCTGCTGGTGGTTTCCACCGACCCCACCGCCTGCGGCATGCTGAACCCTCCCGGACACTACAGCGCAGACATAGTTACGGGCGAAGGACAGCCCCTGGGCATACCTACCAGTTATGGCGGCCCTTACCTGGGCCTCTTCACGTGCAAGGAGCAGTACATCCGGCAGATGCCCAGCCGTCTGGTGGGACGGACCGTGGACAGCCAGGGGCGTAACGGCTACGTGCTCACCCTCCAGACTCGGGAGCAGCATATTCGCCGGGAAAGGGCCACCAGCAACATCTGCACCAACGAGGCCCTGTACGCACTGGCTTCAACCATTTATCTGGCCGCCATGGGCAGGCAGGGTCTGAAACAAGTAGCTGAACTCTGCTACCACAAGGCTCATTACGCTGCCTCCCAGATAGAGGCGCTGCCTGGATATAGCCTTCCCTTCCAGCGGGGACCCTTCTTCCAGGAGTTTGTGGTGCAGTGCCCGGCGCCTCCGGCCGAGATCAATCGGAAGCTTATGGAGCGCAATATCCTGGGCGGCCTGGACATCACCGTTCCGCCCTACAGCGACCCCTTGCCGCCCGACCTGGACAAGGGAATGCTGTTATGTGTCACGGAAATGAACAGCAAGCAAGATATCGACGCCCTGGTAGCAGGGCTGGCGGAGTTTAACTGATGCTCAAAGGTGGATCCAGAGATACCGGAATGCTCCTGATGGAGCGCAGCGTCCCGGGCCGGGCTGGCGTTGTCACCCCGCCGCTGGACGTGCCCGAACAACCATTGCCCGATGCGGCCATACTACGGGATGATCTGGCGCTGCCCGAGGTTTCCGAACCCGAGGTGGTACAGTACTTCACTGCCCTGAGCCAGCAGAACTTTTCCATAGACACCCATTTCTATCCCCTGGGCAGTTGTACCATGAAGTACAACCCCAAAATTAACGACGAGATTGCCTTCCTGCCGGGATTTGCGGCCATCCATCCCCTGCAGCCCCCCGACCAGAGCCAGGGCGCCCTGGAACTGCTCCACACGCTACAGGAATATCTGGGCGAAATTACCGGCATGTCCGGCGTCAGCCTCGCCACCCTGGCCGGCGCCCACGGTGAACTGGCCGGCGTGCTGATGATGCGCGCCTACCATCACGCCCAGGGCGACCTTGGGCGTACCAAGATGGCCATACCTGACAGCGCCCACGGCACCAACCCCGCCTCCGCGGCCATGGCCGGCTTTGATGTAGTTACCCTGCCTTCGGACAAGGACGGCAATGTGGACCTGGAAGCCCTGCACGAATTGTCCGGGCCAGACCTGGCCGGAGTGATGATCACTCTCCCCAGCACTCTGGGCTTGTTTGACCAGAACATTGTGGAAGTCTGCCGAATCGTCCACGAGGCGGGCGGCCTGGTTTACGGCGACGGCGCCAACATGAACGCCTTGCTGGGTCGTACCAAGCTGGGAGACCTGGGTTTTGACGTCATCCACCTGAACTTGCACAAGACCTTCAGCACACCCCACGGCGGTGGCGGGCCCGGCGCAGGTCCAGTTTGCTGCGCCCCCACCCTGGAGCCTTTCCTGGCAGCGCCCATCGTAACCTCCAGCGGCAATGGGGCGGGCCCTTCATACTCGCTGTCCACTCCGGAGCAGAGCATCGGGAAGATGAGCGGCTACCACGGTAACTTTGGCGTGCTGGTTCGGGCCTATACCTACATTCGCACACTGGGGGATGCTGGCATTAAGTCCATAAGCGGAAATGCTGTCCTGAACGCCAATTACATCATGCAGGCGCTCAAGGACATCTACTATCTCCCCTACGACCGGACCTGCATGCACGAGGTAGTGCTTTCGGCGGACTGGCAACGCCCCAGGGGTGTCAGCGGCCTGGATGTGGCCAAGCGGCTGCTGGACTACGGATTCCACGCCCCAACCATGTATTTCCCTTTGATCGTACACGAGGCCCTGATGATAGAGCCCACGGAATCGGAGAACCGGTACACCCTGGACGCTTTCATTGAAGCCCTGCGCCAGATCAACCGGGAATCTGAAGATGACCCGGACATGGTGCACCACGCCCCACACACAACTCCGGTCTCGCGGCTGGACGAAGCCGGCGCGGCGCGGCATCCGGACTTGCGGTGGCGGCCATCCGTCTGACAGACCTGCAGTATGCACGCACATTGAGGGCCGCCCGGTGAATTGTCCGGGCGGCCCTTGGTTTATCCCACTCTTTATTCCAGCCATTGGCTGAACTGGGCGCAGGCGTTACAATGCCGGAAACCAGTTCGAACCATCAAATCGCTTCAGGAGGTATTGCCATGCCACTGGATCCGCAAATCGTAACAGTGATGGAGGCTGTGGCTGCCCTTGGGCTGCCACCCAACAATGAAGTTTCCCCGGAGCAAGCGCGGATAAATGGGAAAATGCGTCCCCGCGCCCCGGGCCCCGAAGTCGGCAAGGTGGAAGACAGGACCATTCCCGGCCCCGGGGGCGAAATACCTGTCCGAATATACACCCCGTCAGTCTCCGGTCCTTTCCCCGGGTTGGCCTGGTTCCATGGCGGTGGCTGGGTAGTCGGTGACCTGGATACCGCCGACGGCGTCTCCAGGCACATGTGCGCCGGCGCCGGTTGCGTGGTGGTATCCGTGGACTACCGCCTGGCTCCTGAAACCAAGTTCCCGGGCGCCGCCGACGATTGCTACGCCGCCACCCAGTGGCTGGCAGCCAATGCCGCTTCCCTGAACGTGGACTCCAGCCGCATCGCAACCGGTGGTGACAGCGCCGGCGGAAACCTGTCTGCTGCCATTTCACTTATGTCAAGAGACCGGGGCGGCTGCGACCTGGTATTCCAGTTGCTCGTGTATCCCGTCACCGAGCGAAATTTCGACACCGTCTCTTACATTGACAATGGCCAGGGCTACTCCCTTACCCGGGAGGGAATGGTCTGGTTCTGGGACCACTACTTGGCCAGCGACGCCGATGCCACCAATCCCTACGCCGCGCCAATGCATGCCGACGACCTGAGCGGTCTGCCGCCAGCCCTGGTCATAACCGCCGAGTATGATCCCCTCCGCGACGAAGGGGAGGTGTTTGGCAAGAAGTTGGCAGCAGCCGGCGTACCCACAGTCTGCACCCGCTACGACGGCATGATTCACGGTTTCTTCGGGATGTCTGCCGCCGTCGATAAGGCAAAGGAAGCCGTGGATCAGGCAGCCACCAGCCTTCGGGAGGCCTTCGCCGGAGCACCGGTAGGCAGGTAACCAAAACCTGAATTGCTGGGCTGCGGCTCCGGCATCTACAGGAAAAGGCATGGGGGCAGAACAATTCTGCCCCCAATCTTTTGCATAACTCATCCAGGAGAAACATACGGAAACCCGCAATAGCCACAGTCCACGCCTTGTGATAGTATCCGCCCGATACGTGCCCAGGCTGATTCCCCGGGCGTGCAGACCCCGGGGGACTGGCCCAAATCCACTTGAAGGAGTACCAAAATGGAACAGGTAACAAGCGCCGTTTTTGCCGAAACCCAGATTCGGGGGTGCAACCACGGCTTCGTGGTGACGTCCGAAGGGGTGGTGATGATTGACAGCCCCCAGAAGCCCAGCGACGCGCTAAAGCTCAAGGAAGAAATCGCCAGGCACGGCGAGTTGCTCTATATCATCAACACGGAACCCCACGGCGACCACTGGACCGGCAACGCCTATTTCGAAGCGCCGGTCATTGCCCACGAGGGTGTCCGGCAGCGCATCCTGGACACCAACCTGGAGGAACATGTGGCCCGCGTGGCCGGCATGGGTCCCGATGAACCAGCCCTGCTGGAGAACTACACTCCCAACGCCCCGGTTGTCACCTTCCAGAATGGTATGACTCTGCACGTGGGCGACCACACCTTCGAGATGATCCACATGCCCGGCCATACCCTCTACCAGGCTGCCATCCTGATTAAGGAAGAAGGAGTAGTCTTCACCAGCGACAACATCTTTCACAAGGTGCAGACTTACATCCAGGAGGCAAACCCGGACCAGTGGCTGCGGGCCCTGGAATCCTTGCGCCGGCTTGACGAAGAAATCTTCATCCCGGGCCACGGCCGGCGGTGCGACAAGGGTTACCTGGATGAACAGGGCGAGTACATCCTGGAATGGAGGGAATACGCCCGCCAGGCGGTGGAACGGGGAATGACCCGAGACGAGGCTGTAGAGAATCTTACCGACCTTACCGACCGCTACCCTATGGACGTGGGTCAGGACGGCACATCGCCTCGCGTGATGAAGATGAACGCCGCCAACCTTTGGGATTACTGGAACAAGTCTGGCCTGCACACCGACAGACCAGACTAAAGGCACGCCCGTTTCTGCACAAAAAACGGGGCGGGTTCGGAACCCGCCCCGGTTTAAATCGTCCCAACTTCCTGACTAGACCCGCTGCCCCTTGAAAACCCACAGCCAGTCCAACTCTCTCGCAGGACCGGTAACCCAGCCGTCCATGGACCTCTGGCGCTCAGCTTCGATATCCACCCCCAAGCCATCAGCCAGGCGGTTCATGAAGTTAAACAGGCAGGTAATACCCACCACCGAAAGCACCTGTTCGTCGGTCAGGCCAAGGCTCCGCAAACCATCCACATCCGATTCCCTCATTTCGGTGGGTTCCTTGGTGAGTTTCACCGCGAAGTCCAGTATTCCCCGGGTCTGAGGGTCCAGATCAGCTGTGGTGTAATCGTGGAGGATATGACTGGCATATTCAGGGTCGTCGGAGTGTTGACGGAGGAACCCTCCGTGAGACGAGGCTCAATAACGACACCTGTTGATTACTGAAACAGCCACCGCGATTGACTCCTCCTGTACGCGGGTCAGTTCCGATGCTCCAAAACTGATGGCCTGGTTGAGATTTCGGACCGCCTCCATCATTTTGGGGTTGATTGACATGGAACTGATTATCCCTGGCAGTCCCACTTCTTCCTGTCGTATCCAGGTCATGGTTGTCTCCTGTCCTTCCTTCGTCAACTATTGCGTTGTGGCCTGGCAAAATCTGCGGCTACTCGGAAACCGACGCGGGGCGCGCGCCCTCCAGGTAGTGCGTATGCTCTTCCGAGTACGGATTCAGGGCAGGGAAGAAGACCAGCAGATGCGCCGCGCCCTCGCCGGTAACCCTGAAACCATGCTCTGCCCCCGGTGGAATTACCACCGTGTGGTTGGGACCCACCGTCCGGGTTTCGCCGTCCATCACAACTTCCAGAGTTCCCTCCATGATGACAATCAGCTCATCAATGGTGTGGGTATGAAGGGGCGCCCCCGTCCCTGGTTCGGCGGTATTTATACTGAAGGTGCTGGTCACTCCCTGCTCGTGACCGGCTACATCCCACTTCCGGTAGCCGGGCCTCCACGGAACTTCAGGAGTCTGGGAATGGTCAATAATGGGCATCTCTGTTCTCCTCGGATCAAGCTTGTCGTTTACTGGCCGCGGCAGGATCAACATTTTGGGCCATTGTACCGCAAATATAACCCGGGATTGGGCAGTCTGGTCCGCTTTCCGAGTCTCGATTCCAGGTCTGGAGGCAGGATGGAAATCCAGACTGGAGAATGACGAAAGTTGCTCACGTGCTATACTCTCCACCACAAAAATTCACAGGAGGAAGCCATGACCACAGCGGACAATGACCGAGTCTCCCGTTCCTTTACGATAAACGGCGACGCTATGACCCTGGACGGAATGAAGAAACAGGCTGAAGCCCGCGGTTTTACCATCATGTGCGACGAAGGCCCACCCATGGGCGACAACACGGCCCCGTCACCCATGACCTACTTTGCCGTTTCTATCCTGTTTTGAGAAATGACCCAGCTTGAGCGGTACGCTCAAATGATGAAAGTTGACCTGGGTCAGGTTAAGGCCAACATTGGCTTTTCGGTTTCCTCCGAGGGGTCCGTGCTGCGGCAGACCATCCAGGCCAAGGCCGACAAGGTCCTTATCCATTATGACGTTGAGTCCAGCGACCCGCCCGAAAGGGTTGCCGGCCTCATGCGGAACGCTCGCAACGGTTGCTATGCCCGGCAGTCTTTTGGTCGCCCGGAAATGTTCGAGGACACCATTAACCTGAACGGCAGTCCTTTCAATCTGGATGACTATCCTCCACCGGCGGGAGATTAGTCACCACAATTGCCGTTAACACTATAGATCCAACCCACAATATTGAGCGTAGTATATATTGGTAGGGGTCATTGATATCCTCTCTTTCACCCCCTCTGGATGTCGGGCCCCTGCCACCAGAAGACCGTCATTAGCTCATCGCCAGGCCAAAGTCCGCCTGGAAAGCAAAAGAACCGGCCAAATAGTTTTAGTGGGCATGGATTCAGTATGCAAGGTATATCCGACGGGTTGACTCCCTTCGGCCCTGCTGTGGTCACCCAGGGCCTTACCCGAAAATACGGGGGCGTTTCCGCACTCCAGGATGTGAATCTCGAGGTTCCTGCCGGCACCCTGCTGGGATTGCTGGGACCCAACGGCTCAGGCAAAACAACGCTGCTAAGCATCCTGGCCGGATTCATTTCTCCGACCTCAGGCTCCTTCCAGCTGTTGGGACTATCCAGCCACCGTCAGGCGCTGGCCCGCACCGGTTCTCTCATTTCCAAGCCTCTCCTCTGGCCTCATCTTTCCTGCCGCGACAACCTGCGCTGTGTTCTGGGCATGTTTGGAATGGATTCCGGACGGGAGAACGTCAATTCCCTGTTAGCCCAGGTAGGTCTGGACGGGAATGGAGCCGGCCGCAAGTTCGGCCAATGCTCAATGGGCATGAAACAGCGCCTGGGTATTGCCACTGCTTTGGTCGGCAATCCCGAATTGCTGCTGCTGGACGAGCCGACCACCGGCCTCGACCCGGAGGGTATGGTGGAGATTCGGGATCTCGTCCGATCGCTGGGCAAAGAGTCAGGACGTACTGTCATAATGTCCAGCCACCTGCTCCACGAGGTGGAATTAACCTGCGACAGTTACGCCATCATATATAAGGGCAAACTGGTGGACCAGGGCGACATATCTGAAACGGAAACGGTCACCGCCGCTGTTCAGATTGAAACTACCGACAACGCTTCCGCTTTGAATTGCCTCAAGAGAAAGGAATGGCCGGTCCAGGAGGTCTCAAATGAGTCTGGGATTGCGGGCTGCCTGATTGTCGAAGCGATTCAGGGCCAGGAATGGGAAATTGCCAGAGACCTGGCCGAAGATGGCATCTACCCCAGATTCATGCGACCGGCAACACGGAGGTTGCAAGGCGGTTCGCTAGAACAGAGATATTTGGCCGCTGTGAGCCACGCCGGCCATCCCGGGAAGGAGGCTTGCTGATGCAGTCCGCATTGAGATTGGCCAGGTGGGAGTGGTTCCGATTGCACCACCGCATCCCCTTCCTGGTTTTGGCAGGCCTGGCCTTCGTCATTCCTCTTTTGTCTCTGGTCGTCAGAGCAGTCCAGCAGACCGGTTGGCTGCCGACCCTGGGCGATTCAGGCTATTTCGAGGTCGCGGCCGGTTCCCTCGCCATTGTGTCTCCCATACTGGCAATTGTTCTTTCATCTTTTACCCACGCCAATGACTTGCAAAACGGCGCCTGTCGCACTCTGACAGCCCGAGGCGCCTCAAGGGAAGCCGTTATCGCTGCCAAGAGTCTGGTAGCCGCAGCCCTGCTCCTGGGTTTTCATCTCATAGTTTTGGTGGCTGCCTTTCTCTTTGCCAGCGCTTTGGACCCGCACTTTTCCGGGTGGCAGGCAGGAACCGGTTCGGTGTTCGCGTCCTGGATGGTTTCGTTGCTTTACCTCGGCCTGGGAATCGCGCTGTCCCAATGGCAGCAATCGGGTTCATTCACCGTGGGAGTGGGCATATCCATCATCTTTGTCGAAGCCATCTTCTATCCCGTCGCCAATGGGTTGGGCTCGCTGCAAAACTGGCCCGTAGCCGAAGTAACGGCATGGACCCTCTGGGGAATATCTCGGGGATTGCAGGGTGATAACGGCATCCTCTCGGCCGCCTGGTACATCCCCATTTCGATCGGGTACATTGCCGGCCTGGCAGTTCTTGGAGCCGCAGCATTCCGCAAGTTCGACCTGCGGGCAGGCAGCGATTAGTTGGGCCTGCGATCCCCCTTCTGCCCTCATCCGCATTGCAAGCCGATATTTTCTTGACAATTGCCGGTTATCTTCTGTCGAAATAATCCTGCACTGCTTGGACCAATAGATCCATCGGCAAACGGCGGACATAAACCAAGCAGGGGGACCATTGTGTTCGAACAGCAACCGGCTTTCATTGTGCAGAACCCTCCGAATGTCGGTCGCAACCCCTGGAATACTTTCATGAGAACCCCAGGCAGGCTCAGGTCTGGCCTGTCGAAACACGGGCGGACGACCCTTCAACAAGCTCAGCGAACGAAATGGTTGGTACCCTGCAGATAATAGAATACCTAGTCTCATCGTTAAATGTCGTTGACACCTAGTAACACGTGGGATACCATCGATAGCTAGAAATTGGCGACTTCAACCGGTTTCCGGGTTTGCAAGGCGCTTTTTCCCGAGGCGTGGGCCGTGGGAATACGAAGGTAGGGATGAGAATTTTCTCCACATTGGGGCGGGTCCTTATTAGCTGGTATGTAGCTGCTCCGGTTTTGGCCATCCTCGGTATAGCCATCGGATATGCGGTCTTCTTCCATGGATTTCCGGGAAAGCCCAAGATAGGGGTAATAGACATCCCCTTCACGGGCATCAACGAGGACGCGGCCTTCGTTATTACGGCATATCTGGACTACTGCCGCAGAGACCCTGACATAAAGGCGGTCGTCATAAAGCTGGCCAGCCCCGGTGGCGGTGCGTCCGCCAGTGAACAGCTTTACATCGAGACCCGCCGCCTTCGCGAAGAAAAACCCGTCGTAATGGCAATGAACGGTATCGTAGCCAGCGGCGGCTATATGATGGCGCTGGGAACCAACTACACCTACACCAAGACCTCCACCCTGGTGGGAAATGTGGGCGTGGTTGCCGGTAGTCCACCCGTTCTCCCCCCTCTTGCTCCCGAGTTTATCGCCTACACCGGCCCATACAAGCTGTCCGGCAGTTCCCGCCGCGACTGGATTGCCACCCTCGACCGCCTGAACGAGGCTTTCATCGAAATGACGGTCCGTGAACGTGGCGACCGGCTGAAGGTTTCCCGCAACGAACTGGCAGAGGGACGCCTGTACGCGGGTGTGGACGCGGTGCGGCTTGGATTTGCCGACGGCATTGGCAGCGATGCCAAAGCGCTCGAAAAGGCAGCTGAACTGGCCGGCATAGCCAACTACGAAATGGTTAACGTTAACGTTGAGGTCAATCGGCAGTTCGTACAGAACTTGCGACGGATCTATTCTTCCAACGGCGATGCAGGTGCCCCCCTCACTGAGGCGGACGCCCGCCTGATGGACATCTTTGTCAGTCGCCAGTCACCAGGTATCCCCAGTTCCGGTACGTCTTCCACAGATGTCTTCAGTGAATCGGAAGACCCTTCGCAGGTGGACCCTTCCTCTGAATTAGATCAGTGGGTAAACGTGGACGGCCTGCAGAGACCGCTGGAGTATGGCGTCTTGGGAGTACCTCCCGAAGAGGCATTCCCTGAATTGCCAGTGGAATTCAGCCAGCCCAAGTTCTACTATCTACACATAGGAGCCAACCCCTAAAGTGTGGAAGCTTCTCATATTTCCGGTCTGCGCGATTGCGTTTTTTCTGGTAACTTTCCTGTCGTCATATCAGTTTTTTTACCGGGGAGGATACAGTCCTCCGGTTGCGCCGGAAATTTACTTTGAAGAAATAATGGCCATACCGGCGCCGGCCGAGGACTTTACAGATCAGCCCGTGTTCTCCGCGAATCCATTAGGATCCACAAACCGGGGCACTCTGCTGGTTGATACCGGTCACCGTAATGCCTTCTCCACCCGCGAGATTTCGACTCTGCTTAACCGCGTTCACGCCAGGGGTTATGACGTAGAGTATGTCTCCCAACCGGGGGCGACCCTCCTTTCCGAAGGTCTGCGGACGGCAGATGCATTCCTGGTCGTTCTGCCCAATGTGCCCTATACCCCTGGTGAGACTGACCATGTGGTGGACTTCGTTGAGCGGGGCGGAAAGGTTCTTGTAATTGCCGACCCCGGTCGCCCGCATCGGATTAATAGTCTTTCCGAGAGTTTGGGCGTTGCCTTTCAGCCGGACTATCTATACAACGTGGCTGAGCATGACTCCAACTTCCAGGAATTCTATGTCCGCGACTTTCCGGCCCACGAAATAACTGCCGGCATCAATGAAATGGTTTTCTACTATGCCGGTTCCATTGAATCTGCAGGTGAAGGCCTGGCGCTGACTGACGAGAACACTTACTCCAACATTTCGGAAAGAAACTTCCCCCGTTCTCCCTTGGCCATGGGCGCCAACCGGAACGTACTGGCCGTTTACGACCTGACTTTTATGATTCCGCCCTACAACGCGGTCAGGGATAACGACCAACTGGTCACCAATATCGCCGAATTCCTCACCGAGGAACAAAAAGACTACCAATTGGCCGACTTCCCCGGTTTCCTTAAGGGTGGCGTGGACATTCTGCTGGGCCGCCCGGACCTGTTCGACCTTGGCGCTGAAATGCGGCAGGTCCTGTTGGAGTCCGGAGTGTCGTCGGAGGTCCGGGGGTCGGAAAACGCCAGCAGAGATACCGTATTTCTGGGTCTCTACGAAGATCACGCCGCGGTAGCCAGGTATCTGGACTCCACTGGCGTCCGCATCGATGAAACTCTTTCCGCTCCCTTTTCCACCGGAATTCCCCTGGAAGGCTCTTCGGTCCTTCTGCTTCACCGCACCGGTGAACGGGATGTCCTGATTATCCTCTCCAACACGCCGGAGGGATTGGGGGAAATGGTCAATAAGCTTGATGCCGGAACCTTCAGAGCCGGACTGGCTGATGATTATGCAGGGGTGTACAAAACCGAATGATAAGAAAGCTGGTCCGGAATCTTTTCATTGTCCAGGCACTCATCGCTATTTTCCTGATGGCAGGAGTAGCCGCCTGTTCCAACCAACCCGATGAAGAGCCCCGTGAAGCTGTCCCGGCTCAGCACCCAGGGTCGGATACTGGCGGATCAGGGTCAGCAATGGCGGTCACAGTATCAGACGAAGTGGTGTCCGACTTTGCTTCCTCTCAGGACAGCATTAACGCAGATTGGGACCAGTTCCACGTCGATTTTGACAAGTGGCGCGCCGGCTTGACGGCTTGTGACCGGACCGCAGTGGAATCAGCGCTGCGGGAATTCGCAAGCGACTTTGCCGCCATTACCCAGCAGGCAAGAGGCCTTCCTGGGAAAGGAATTGCCCGCGAACTGCCCGATGACGCCATAGCCGCGGCCAACGGAGAAGAGGCTTCCCTGAGGCTTCTTCGCGACAAGTGGCAACCTGGAAACCCGGCCCTTATGGAACAGACCCAGAGTGAACGTGCCAATGCTGCCGCTTTGCTCCGTTCCACCCAAATTGAGGTGGACAAGCTGCAGGAAATGGATGATCCGGAAGACCGGGAAATTGCCAAAGAATTTGCCGGGGAACTTGCTGCAGTCGATGAAGACTGGGACGCCTTTTACGACTCTTACAACGCCCTGGCAGATGAACAACTGGACCTCGACGCCGCCGAAATTGTAGCCCGGTTGAGGGAATTGGCCAGCGATCACGAGGACGTCCTTTTCGCCCTCGAAGATATTCCATCCGACAAAGTCACAGACCCTGTCCATGACCCCCTCATTGAAGCCGCAGAGTCCGAAGCCGACGCATTGGAAGAACTGGTTGACGCCATGCGCCGTGAAGCGCGTGGAAACGGCGAAAGCGACAACGGCGAGGAAAGTGAGCCTTCCACGGATTCCAGTGCCGAAGAGACAGATGCTAATGGCGATGCAATGTCCGAAGGGCCAGAACCGGATCTACCCGACCCAGGTTTCGTATCCGCGCCGGGAACTTCAAGCGAAGGCCTCCAGGGCCATATGAACAACGTACCCGCTGACGGTCCAGCCAGTGTCGATAGCCCGGCCGATATAGCGGGTGATATAGAATCCCTGGTTACCGGCCCCTTCCCTGTCCCAACCAATCAGCATGGACAGGCCCAGGAGAGTGAAGATTCTTCAGAGTCTGGCGGTGAGACTGCAGATTACACCGAACACTTCGACGCCTTTGAGGATACCCTTGACGATACCAGGGGAATTCGCCGGAAGGCTGGTCGGGACCTGGAAGACCTGGTAGAAGGGTTTAGCGAGTCCGACCGGCAGGACCTGTCCGAGTTCGTCACCGCCTTCAGGGCCCTGATGCGGGACTGGGACTCCTTCCACGAGGACTTTGACGCATGGGTTCGCACTGAAGGCGACTGCAATCGGGCCAGCGCCATCACCTCCTTGAACCAGTACAGCCAGCGCTTCAATGAATTGGGAACCAGGGTCAGGAACCTCTCCCAGGCTTCTTACCTGCGACCCAGTTCGGACTTGATTGTGGAGGCGGCTAACCGGGAGGGCGCCGCGTTGCGCAGCCTGGCCAACACCTGGGCTCCCTACGAGAGTGACGTTTATCGGGGGCTGGACGAAGAAAGGTCCAATGCCGACAACCTGCGCCGGCTGGCCATCCGCCGAACGCAAGAGCTTATGGAGAGAAACGGCCTTCAACAGTAGGCAACAGCAAGCCAGGGTAACGCAGAACGGGCAGCCGAATTGGCTGCCCTTCCCACCCCGAATGAGCAGGCGCCCGGTTAAACCCGCAAACCGGAATCAGCTTGAACTGTTAACGCGGTCGCAGGCTCTTGCCAAACCTTAGCGTCCACCGTTCTGCTTCTGTTACACCGCTGTAATGAGTCGCTGGCACATTTCTGCCCCCTGCAACACTTCAGGAATCAGCGCCGTCTCTTCTTTGGTATGGAATGAACGCACGCCAATACCCACCGGCAGAGCGGCTATACCATGTTCAAAGAAGACGTTGGCGTCTGAACCGCCGCCGCTTCCAGCCAATTGCGGTTCCAGTCCAATTTGCCCCAGCGCCCGAGCAACCATCATCGCTGCAGGATGTTCGGCATCTACCCGGTAGGCTCGATAACTGTTGGTAATTTCCACATCCAGCACCGCTTCCGGGAACATACTCCCCACCTCGTCAAACACCTGCCGGAACTGATCAGTAAGGCGATCAAGCTTTTGCTGGTCACGGCTGCGAATTTCACCATCCAGGAAGGCCCGCTCGGGAACAATATTCCGCTTGAGTCCGCCCTCCAGATAGCCAACATTAGACGTGGTCTCGTCATCAATGCGGCCCAGGGGCAGCCTGGTCAGGATATGGGCCGCGACTACCAGCGCCGAGAGGCCCTTTTCGGGTTCCAGCCCCGCGTGAGATGCCCGACCAGTTATTTCAGCCTTGACCACGTTCTGCGCCGGAGCGGCAGCCGTCATCCGGTTGACCGCGCCCTCTCCATCGAATACTACACCTCGCGTAGCGGAAATCAGGCTGAAATCCAGGTTGCGCGCCCCATTAAGGCCGCCCTCTTCAGCCCGGGAAAAGATAACCTCCACCGGCAGATGCGGCGAGTTCGACTCCACCACGGACGAAAGGGCTTCCAGCACTATCGCCACCCCTGCCTTGCAGTCGCCGCCGAGAATGGTAGTGCCATCGGAGCGCAGCACATCGCCGTCCAGCCTGGGTCTGATGCCCCGCCCTGGTTCCACCGTGTCCAGGTGAGCCGACAGGATTGCTGGTTCTCCAGTCCCATCAAGATGTGCAATCACATTCCCGTAAGCATCATGCTTCACCGTGAACCCAAGTCTCTGAAGACGCGAGGAAACCTCGCGGTCCATTTCATCCTCTTCACCAGTCGGGCTGTCAATCTGAATCAGATTCACCAGGGTTTCTACGAGACGCTCTCGGTTGGCCATGGCAGCACCACCTTTGCCGGAATTCCGGACTGTTGCGCCGATTATACAGTATGGACCTTCACCCAGGCCCAAGAGCGAGTCGTGACTGCGCGCGTTAAATTGTGCTCGTTCAATTATGGTTTTGTCTTCATCCCCGACCGGATATCAGTGGGCCATGGGAATGGCGAGGCAAGTTGAAGACCAGGCCGACGTGTCCATCTCATTGCCCCCTGCCCGAGACTGCTGGAACTTTGACAGGGTATACCGCCATTGAGCATTGGCGACGAGGCAACTCCGCTGGAGGGCAATATAAAGGTGTGAAGCTATCTATCCATACCTTGTGCTGATTGGGAAAAGCCGCTTATAATCTTTCCACAATAGTATTGGGAAACTAAGGGGGAACCGCCGTGACTACAGGTCAGACCAGAAGCCAGGCCGGAGAGTTGTTAGCTTTCTTCCGTGGTGATTACGTTCCGTTGAGCCAGGCCAAGGTCAGCGTTATGACCCATGCCCTCCACTACGGCACTGGCGTTTTCGAAGGGATTCGAGGCAACTGGAACGAAGACCAGGGCGTAGTCAACATCTTCCGACTGCGGGAACACTACGAGCGATTGCTGCGCGGTACCCGTCTGCTCATGTTGGACATCCCCTATTCCGTTGAAGACCTCTGCGAAATCACAGTAGAACTTGTCGAGCGCAACGAACACAACCAGGACATCTACATTCGTCCGCTGGTGTACAAGAGCGCCGAAATGGTCGCCAACCTGAAGCTCCAGGATTTGGAAAGCGACTTTACCCTCATCACCGTCCCCTTCGGCAATTATCTTGGCTCCGACCTGCTTCACTGCTGTACCTCCTCCTGGCGACGGGTGGACGACCCCATGATTCCAGCTCGCCTGAAGATCTGTGGCATTTATGTAAACAGCATTCTGGCCAAGACTGAGGCCACACTGGCAGGATTCGATGAAGCAATCATTCTGAACCAGGACGGCCACGTCTGCGAGGGCTCCGGAGAGAACCTGTTTGTCGTTTCCGACGGTCGTATGATTACGCCTAATCTCGAAGATAATGTGTTGCCAGGCATTACTCGAGACACCGTGATCGAGCTTGCCCAGACAGAACTGGGGCTGGACGTGGTTGAGCGCAGCATCGACCGCAGCGAACTTTATTTGGCCGATGAGGTTTTTCTCACCGGCACTGCGGCCCACCTTACTCCGGTTGTGGAACTGGACCATCGCCTCATTGCTGACGGTAACGCTGGACCGGTTTCCTCCAAACTCCAAAAGATGTACTTTGAAATTGTCGTCGGTCGGAACGAGAAGTATCGCCACTGGTGCACCCCGGCTTCTCCCAGGCTGGTGACCGTCTAGTCAGAGTTCACGTTTCCCGGCACCGCCGATTCCCGAGACACTCCCTTCCTGCCACCTTCCTGCCTGGAGAAGAGAGCCGGTGCTGCAGTCCTCTGAAAACCTGGGCTTCGTGGTTCTTGCTATTTCTATAGCGGGAATCGCCTACCTGGTGGGGAGCGTTTCCCCCGCATACATCGTGGTGCGCCGTCGGCTGGGACGCGACGTCCGACAACTGGGTGACGGCAACCCGGGTTCCGAGAATGTGGGCCGCCTTATCGGCATCAAGCCGGCCATAGTGGTAGCGGCTATAGACATTGCCAAGGGACTGGTGGCTGTTGCGCTGGCCCGCGCTCTGAGTCCCGCAGTCTTTGGGGAGCTTGCCAACAATCTGCCAATACATCCCGAGGGATACCGGCAGGGGGTAATGCTGCTGGCAGGCGCCGCAGCTGTCGTTGGCCACCGCTGGCCGGCTTATTTGAAAGGATCGGGGGGAAAGGGAGCGGCTACAGCCACAGGAGTTTTGCTGGGAATTGCAACTTTTCCGGCCCTTCTGGTTGCCCTGCCAGCCTTCGTCTTGATGTGTATTTTCCGCAGCACGACCTGGGGGCTGGCCTCCTTCTTCATCGGTACGGTCGCCGTTGCCATCGTCCTGGGGTATTATGGCCACTTTGGCTATTCGCTCGCCTGGGTTGCCTGGATCGCGGCAATTCCGGCACTGGTGGGCGTGATTCACATGATGAGCGCCAGGAAATCTGTGGGAAGACTGTCCGCAATTGGTGAGAAATAACGCTAGTCGCTTTGGTATGTTTCCTTCCGTGCTCGGGCCCAACCCGCGTCTACTTGAACGGTTAACCGCCATTTACCATTCCTTTCACGCCACTATCCAGGGCCTGCGCTAGATGTGGATTCTTGTAGCGCTGGTTTCGGCCGCAACCCTGGCCCTTGTCCACCTCACCGACAAGCGCCTGCTGGACCACCACCTTCCCAGCATCGATACGTTGTATGCCTGGGTTGCCATTGGTCTGGCGGTCTATATCGCGGGCGCGCTGGCCATTTTCGGCGTTCCTGACGACACATCGCTTTCGTTCATCCTGGTCGCTCTGGCATCCGGCCTGGCCCTTGGCATAGGCTACGCCCTCCTCTTCGTGGCGTTAAAGGTTGATGAGGCATCCAGGGCCGTGGCCATCTCCCAAATTTACCCGATTTTTGTCGCCCTCCTGGCAGTTCCGTTCCTGGGTGAGCGCTTGAGTCCCTTTCAATGGGCATCCATTATTCTGGTTGTCATGGGAACCATGATGATCTCCCTGCCCGCCATACCCCGCAGCCGGGACGCGTTCAAGCCAACCCGCGGCGTACCGGCATCCGTAGCCAGCGGGCTGTTCCTTGCGGTAGGCTTCTTCTTGGCCAAGTTGGCACTGTCTGAAAGCTCCTTGACCACGGTGTTCATTTACCAGCAGGCAGGGACATTGCTGGCTTTTCTTCCTTTTTGCCGTCCCAGGGTATGCGTACAACTGTTCCGCGCAATGAGGCAACCCAGTACCGTGGGTCTGCTGCTCGTAGGTGAGGGAATGCTTCCCCTGGTAGTTGTTGTCGGCGCTCTGCTGGCAACCAGCCTGGGTCCCGTATCGCTGGTTACCGCCTTCCTGGCAACCACGCCTCTGTTCGTGTTCATGCTGGCAACCCTGTTAAGCCAGGCACGATGGCACCTCATGGAGGAAGCCCTGTCTCCCCGGGCGCTGGCAATGAAGTTTGCCGCCATCGCCATGATCGTTGCGGGTGTCAGTTCATTGGGTCTGTTCTGACCCATCGGCCCGGCGTTGGCTCAGCACTTGTGGGGAACACATACTGCCGCAACCTGTACGACCACCTGCCAGCCAGCCGGTGAATACCGCCCTTTGCACGATTGCATTCGGATTCAGGAGCGGCGGCTACCAACTCCAACCTGAGTACAGACCAGTGTATTTGCCCCGTCTCCGGCCGTTCAACTACGGCCTGAACGCCATCGTCGCAGCAACCCACGTTTGACAGTTTCGACACTCTGGCCCACAATCCACCGAAACTTCCGCCCGACCCAGGGTGGCCGAGGAGGCGTAGATGGGCTGGTCCAGCCACCACAAGAACGGTTTAATTTATTACAACCCCCAGCAGAGTTACCGGGGTTATACCCTGGTTGCCACCAACCGGGGAGGTTCATTCGCCAACCTGATAGACATGGAAGGCAGGGTCTGCCACCGGTGGCATCACCCCGAGGAAATTGTTTACGGCTACCTCCTGCCCAACGGCCACCTCTTGTTCCGCAGCAGGACAGCCCGTCACGAGGGCGAGGGACCGCAATTCGGGGGCCGCTCCATATCGTTGATCGAGTTGGACTGGGACGGCAATCTGGTCTGGAAATACGAGAGCCCCGACATGTTCCTGCACCACGACTTCGAACGCCTGCTCAACGGCAACACCCTGGTCCTGCTCTGGGCCCCGGTGCCGGAAGACCTGGCTGCCCAGGTCAAGGGCGGTTACGAGGCGGCCGAGTCGGAAGAAATGTGGGGCGACGTGGTCCAGGAAATCACTCCCGACGGAGAAGTCGTATACGAGTGGAAGTCCTGGGAGTTTCTCAGTGTGGATGAGGACGTAATCTGCCCCATGGAAGGTCGCCACGAGTGGTCACACCAGAACGCGCTCAACGTTACACCCGAAGGTGATTTGCTGGTCAGCTATCGCCAAACCAGTACCGTGGGAATCGTGGACAAGGCCAGCGGCCAGTTTCGGTGGAAGTGGGGACCTGGGGAAGTAAACCACCAGCATCACCCCACCTGGCTACCCAGCGGCAAGGTCATGCTCTTCGACAATGGCTGCCACCGACGTGGCGCCAGCCGTTCGCGAATCATCGAGGTTGACCCGGAAACCAGCGAAATCGGCTGGGAATATACCGGCACTCCCGACATATCCTTCTTCAGCTACAACATCAGCAGCGCGGAACGTCAACCCAACGGCAATACTGTCATTTGCGAAGGCGCGCCGGGCCGTATCTTTGAAGTAAGCCAGTCCAGGGAGATTGTTTGGGAGTACGTCAATCCATTCTTTGGAGAAGCCGGTGGGGGGCCTCCCCAGAACGGCGTTTTTCGGGCCCATCGTTACGGCCCCGACCATCCTGCCCTGATTGGCAAGGACCTCGACCCCGAGCGGTGCGCCAACATAAACCGCCTTTACAACACTGCCTGAGTCGCCTTCATCAGCCGAAAAAGGCAACCAGGAACCATCACAATATTTTCAAGGAGAAAGAAATGGGAAAGTTGGACGGCAGGATAGCTCTTATAACCGGCTCAGGCCGCAATATTGGCCGGGCGACCGCGCTGAAGTTTGCTGAGGAGGGCGCCGACATTATTGTTAATGCCCGCAGCAACCGGGAGGAAGCCGAAGCGGTCGCCGAAGAGGTGCGTGCCTTGGGACGCCGCGCCCTTCCCGTTTTGGCGGACGTGTCCAACAAGGAACAGGTGGACAGCATGGTCAAAATGGCCCTGGACGAGTTCGGCCGCATCGACATACTGTTGAACAACGCTGCCATACGCCCCCACAAACCCTTCCTGGACCTGACCGTGGAGGACTGGGAATACGTTCGCGGAGTGGTGCTCGACGGCGCGTTCTACTGCACCCACGCAGTCATGCCCTCCATGGTGGAGAACAACTACGGGCGGGTGCTCTTCTTTACCGGTGATGGCGCCTGGGCCGGCGGCGCTCAGCGTGGGCACGTTTCCGCTGCCAAGATGGGGCTCGTGGGCTTCAGCCGCAGCCTGGCCACCGAATTTGCCCCCCACAACGTCAGGGTCAACGTGGTCTCCCCGGGCAGCATTGACACCAGCCGGGCCAACCCGGACTGGTACCCTGAAAGCCGTCCCCCCAACGCCGCCGGGATACCCCTGGGCCGCCAGGGCAAGACCGATGAGATTGCCGCCGCCTGCCTTTTCCTGGTCAGCGACGACGGCGGGTTCATTACCGGCCAGACCCTGCACGTAAACGGTGGCGCGGCTTTCTTCTAGAAGCCATTTCAAAGTCCTTTGCCTCTTGTCGGAGGAAGGCCAGGATGGAAATGACGCTCTTCCAGAAGTCCACTCTAAGCACAACTGCCAGCCCATTGATGGTTCTGGAAACGACTTCCAGGTAAACGGCGAAAATCAGGAAAAGGAACGGGGGCGAGAAAAACTCGCCCCCGTTTTTTCATAACCTCGAAAGGATTCTCTGGTTTACTGCCCTCCCTCTAGTCCCTGAACCGGAACTCCTTCAGGTCCGGCGGGATAACCAGCGTGGCCTCAGTCAACTCCTGAATTTCCTCAGGCGTCCAGCCAGGCGCATGTTCCCGAAGTTCAAACCCTTGCGGCGTCACCTTGAAAAGGCCCAGATCGGTGGCCACCAGGGTTACCACACCCGGTGCCGTAATGGGCAATGCGCAGCGCTTCAGCATCCTGGGTTTGCCATCTCGGGTGGTGTGTTCCAGGGCAATGAATACCTGCTTGGCACAGGCCGCCAGATCCATCGCGCCGCCTATACCGCCGCCCTTCCGGTTGGGAATCCGCCAGTTGGCGAAGTCTCCGTTTTCCGCCACCTCGTAGGCGCCCATGACCGTAACGTCAACCATTCCGCCACGAATCAGGGCAAAAGAGTCAGCATGATGCACAATGGCCATTCCGGGTATGGGTACGACATTTTGCCCACCGGCGTTGACCAGATGTCGGTCTTCCTCACCCGCAGGCGCCAGGGGCCCGTAGCCAATAACGCCATTCTCCGAGTGAAAAATGAGGTCCTTGGTGGGGTCAACATAGTTAGAGCAGAGGGTCGGCATTCCGACACCCAGGTTGACAATCCAGTCGTCCTGGAACTCCATGGCCAGCCGGTCGCACATGGCTTGTCGCTGCAGTTTGGGTTTCTCTTCGGTCATCTGGGTTCCTCCTTGAGGAATCTTTTAAAACAGTGCAGGGTTTAAGGCTAATCGAAAATCCCGTCAGGCGGAATTTTCACCAGGCGGTTAACGTAAACACCGGGAACGTGAATTTTGTCCGGGTCCAGCTCACCCACCGGCACAATCTCATCTTCAACTTCTACAATGGTAACCCGTGCGGCCATAGCCATAATGGGATTGAAATTCCGCTGGGACAGCCGGAACTGCAAATTGCCGAATGTGTCGGCCCGGAAAGCTCGAATAAATGCGTAGTCGGCGTGGAGAGGAAATTCCAGCACGTAAGTGCGGCCATTGATCTCCCGGTGCTCCTTGCCCTCCGCCAGTTCCGTGCCTACGCTGGCCGGAGTGAAAAACGCCCCAATTCCCGAAGCCGCGGCGCGAAGGCGTTCGGCCAGGGTTCCCTGGGGAACCGTCTCAGCATCAATCTCCCCGTCGTTATACATCTGAACAAAGGGAGAGATCTGGGAAGGATGAGTGGGCGAAGTGAAGGCCGCGTACATCTTCTTTACCTGGTGCGCTGCAATCAGCGTCCCAACATCGATTTTCTCGTCCAGTGTCCCACAATTGTTGGATATGCCCGTAAGGTTTTTCGCTCCCTGGCGGTTTAAGGCGGCCAGCAAGTTGCGGGGCACACCGACACCGCTGAATCCCGGTGCCATAAACGCGGAGCCGTCGGCAACGTCAGCCACCGCCTCGTCAAAAGACTGGTAGATTTTATTCTTCATTGGGTCTGCTCCTGGGGACAATCTGTCCTACATACTACCGCACCCAGCCCTTCGTTGCCACATCTTATTCCTGGGTCATGATCCCCCCAATCTCGACGATTTGTCTCCCTTATTTCCATTTTCAATTTCGGGCAAATGACGTTCTCCCCTTTTGCTATTGCATAACCATCACCTACTATTAAGTAGACTAAACAGAATCTCAACAGACAGGAACACACTGAATTGCGTCTCTATCGCTGCCTGTTGATGTTTCCTGGTTCCACCGCCTGTATGGGTGATCTCAGCAAGCTGCTCATTCTCATGAATACCCTGCTCACCAAGAGGCAATCCTCAAATATGAAACAAGCGCAAATCGTAATAAGTGGAATGAATTTTCATATTTTTCCATGCCGCATCGAAGCAATGAAAATTGGGGCGTTATCAGGTTGGCTTTGAGCCTGTCGAATTGATACAACACTTGACAAGGAAGCAGATTAGCAGAACAATCCATTGGGAAAATGGCGGGTAATGGAATAAATCCCGCAGAAACGATTGAACGTATTGGCACAAGGGAGGGCTAGCATGGCAACCGGAAAGCATCAGACCCACCTGTACGTAGGAATAGCTGGAGAAGCTCCGTTAATTACGAACTCCCAGGAGGTCCGCCCCCTGGGCAACGGGGGCCTGTTCCGGCAGCGCGACGGCGAAGACGATTGGAAGAGCATTACCAACGGATTGCCCGAGGAACCGCAGGTCCGGGCATTGGTGGTGCACCCCGACGACCCTTCCCTTGTTTTCGCCGGCACTCAGTCGGGCGTGTACCGCAGCAGTGACCGGGGCGAGAGTTGGGAAGCCACCGACTCTCCCGACGGGGATGTTTGGTCTCTGGCAGTTCACCCCAATGACCACAGCATCATGTACGCTGGCTACGACAACTGCATGGTAGCCCGGTCCAATGATGGCGGCTCCACATGGAAGAAGGGCAACACTGACAACGTGACCTTCCCCCACATAACCATGAACCCCTACCCCATCTGCAAACGGGTAATCGGCCTGGCCATCGATTCTCACAATCCCCAGGACGTTTACGGCGCCATCGAAGTCGGCGGACTGATTGCCAGCCGCGACGGCGGAGACAACTGGGAGTCCATTACCGACGGTCACTATACCCGCACCGGGCCGGTGGACCTGCACGGAGTCCAGGTGAATCCCACCTCTCCGGGCCTGGTTTACATCATTACCCAATTGGCCATGTTCCGCAGTAGGAACAGCGGCAGCAACTGGGAGTTTGTGGACATTGATGAAATGTTCCCCGGCGGCAGTTACTGCCGCGATCTGGTAGTGGCCCCGGATAACCCCAATACCATGTACCTGGCCGCCGGCGCTGGCGGTGGCAGCGCCCCTCCGGGCACCACCGAGGCCGGTGTTCTTGTTCGTAGTCGCGACGCCGGAGAGACCTGGGAACGGGTGGAGTTGGGCGAAATGGCCCCCAGCCGCATGTTCCAGATCGCTATCGACCCCAATGCTCCCCACAACGTCTATTGCAGCGACCGGGACGGCCTGGTCTTTCGCAGCAATGACGGTGGAGAGTCCTGGAGCAAGAGCAAGGTTCCGGGCGAAATGTCCCGGATCCAGCACGTCTATCCCATGGTTTGCGGCTAATACCAGCACCCGATCGCCAGGGGTGTCCCTCATTGCGAAAAAAGGGATGCCCTTGGCAAACACCACTTACCGAGGAAAGCGAGGCCCTCAATTGACATCCGCAGCTTTGGAACGCGCAACCTTTCGAATATCCGAGCAGGACCTGGAATACATGGTCCTGGACCGGGCGGAACTGCCGCTTGAGTTTGCAGGCTACCAGCAGGTCCGGGTCGGGCCGTTGGATAACGAGAACATGGCCGCCCACGGATTCACCGGCAGCACCGCAGCCCGGTTCCGTGAGGCCGGCCGAATTACCGGATACATGCGTGAATTCGGCCCGACGTCAGACATGAACGTATTTGACGGTTTCAACTTTGTGGGATCCACCGTCACTCACCTCTTTGAGAACCCTGAATCGGTAACCGGATGGATGACGGATGTATTTCTCAAGGACTTCGAAAGCAACGTAGGCGAAGGCGTAGGGGAAGGCCACCAGCTTATTTCGGTGGACCGCCTAGAACCTTCCGGGTTTTTTGACGAAGCAGTGGCCCTCAAGGCTGTGCAAGGTGGGCCCCAGGGCGTGGTCTCCTCAACCGTCGTTGACTTCAGGGTAGGCCGAATACTGGGAGTAGCCTTTGTTGGCGCCGTAGGCAACCACGACCGTCTCGACCTGGCCGGCCAGCTTGCCCTGGCCCTGGAAAAGCGAATAGTCCAAGTGGTGTTGGGGGCGATTTAGTTTCAACAGCTGAATGATGGGAAAATTGGGACCAGGTGACACTTGGTCCTTGACCACATTGGCAAAACTGCTCTACTTTTACTGTATCTTCAGTTTGGTTGAGCTAGGTAAGTGGTGGTGCCAAATCAGATTGCTAACTCGTCGGCCAAACAGTTCGTGATTTTATTCGAACAACGTTCAGAATTATTTCCACCTCAACATGTGGCCCAAGAGTCCCCAATTTATTTCAAGGATGACGTTCAAGCCCCTTGTTGAGAGTTCATCCCTGATTTCAGTTCAGTTCTCGAGAGCACCACATCTAAAACAATGTAGCATATTCTTGACCTCAACCAACAGAGAGAGGTTGTGGAATCCGAATGGGCCCACGTGGGAACCAACGAGAAGAATTTGCACTTGCTGAATACCCTCAGAATACTGGGATTTGAAGGATACAGGGAGGCTAGTTCGAGCAAATGACTTTAGATACGCAGGAAATCGCTTGGCTGTCTGAAGATGGCTTATCCGCACTCTACTGCGGTGATGCATTTAACCTAATGAGCGAAATTTCGGACAATTCAATAGATTGCATCTGGACAGACCCGCCTTACCTTTTGTCAAATGACGGTATAACGTGCGTTGCCGGTAAGATGGTAAGTGTCAATAAGGGAGCGTGGGACCGCAGTAACGGGATAGAAAAGGACCACGAATTCAACCTTTCTTGGCTTAGCGAATGCCACCGAATCCTAAAGCCGACCGGAACGATTTGGGTTACCGGCACTCTGCACATATACCTCAGCGTAGGCATGGCGATGATGCAATTAGGATTCAGGATATTGAACGATATTGTATGGGAGAAGAACAATCCACCTCCTAACCTGGGTTGCCGTTGCTTCACACACTCCACTGAGACTGTCTTGTGGGCGACCAAGGCACCAAAGGGAAGCAAGCACAAATACACATTCAACTATAATGTCATGAAAGAGGAAAATGGCGGGAAGCAAATGAAGACCGTCTGGAGAATTCCCGCTGCTGGAAAGGACGAAAAGCTCCATGGTAAGCACCCGACCCAAAAACCAGTAGCCCTAATTGAGAGGTGCATTCGTGCTAGCACAAACCCTGGAGACCTTGTGTTTGACCCATTTGCGGGCACAGCAGCTACAGGAGTTGCCGCCTTAACCTTGGGCAGGTATTTCAACGGAATCGAGAAAGATATTGATTTTGCAAGAATCGGAAGGCAACGTCTTGAAGAATGTGCTTGTATTCAAGTCGGAAACGGTGCATCCGTAGAAACAGAAACTCCAATATCGCAGAAGCGACTCTTGGAATCTGCAGCAAGCTATACAAATGAACCGGTGGAACTTGACCTGAGGTTATCTAATGTCTCCTCGCCCTAGAATTGATCGAACCCATTCTGCAAGTTGGCAGGCAATCTTCGACAGATTCGACATTCATGATCACGATTTCAATGCGGGACCTTTTGAAATCTCTGCAGAGCAGATAAAAGTCGCTTGTCAGCACTTCGAAAGGACTAGCGAAAAAGAGGTTCGAATCCTTTGCAAACAAGACACCAGGGAATCTCGGCCTCAAGTCTTTAGTGATAAAGGTCTGTTCATATTGCCAATCAGCAATGGCGTATATTCCATCATAATGGGTGAAGGTTATATTGACGTCCCAATAATTGAAGAGCCCATCATAGACTACAACAGTCAATTTCCATTCGAACTGGAAACTTCACAAATCGGTGACTCTGAAATGCAGCATTTGGACAGGGCTTATGCCATGAGCCTCATTAGACACTTTGCTGAGGATGAATCGCTGGTACTTACAATTCGCGGTAGGAAATATTCCCCAGAGTTTGACTTTGTGACGGGAGAGTTTCAGATACATGTAGATGGAGTACAGACAGAAGTCGATGCCGGGTATGAAGGGGTGGAACAGGTAGTTCTAATCGAAGCTAAAGGCGGAGAAGCCACTAATACCATAATCAGGCAGATGTATTACCCATTTCGGCAGTGGCAATATCATACCGACAAGGAAGTCTCGACATTATTCTTTCAGAGAGACAGGGACGGAATTTATAACCTCTGGCAGTTCTCATTTGCAAATCCTGACGACTACAACAGCATTCATTTACTTCGGAGCGGAAGATACAGGATATTGCTGGGGGAAGACTAGCCCTACCCTTCCCTCAGCAACCTCACCACCTCATCCCCCACCTGCGAGGTTGTCGCCGTTCCGCCCAGGTCCGGGGTCATCACTTTCCGTTCCTCCAGGCTGCGTACCACCGCCACATCGACGCGTTGGGCGGTTTCCGTCTCGCCCAGGTGGTCCAGCATCATGGCTACGGCCGAGATAGTTGCCAGCGGGTTGGCAATGCCCTTGCCAGTTATGTCAAATGCGGCCCCGTGAACCGGCTCGAACATGGAAGGATATTCCCTCTCCGGGTTGATGTTGGCGCTGGGAGCCAGGCCCATGCTGCCCGTCACCACGGCAGCAATGTCCGAGATAATGTCGGCAAACAGGTTGGAAGCGACCATCACGTCAAAGTCCTCGGGCCAGCGCACCAGGTCCATGGCCACCCGGTCCACCAGTAGCGACTCCGTTTCCACCTGGGGATATTCGGCTGCCACCACCTGGAACACCTCGTCCCAGAAGACCATGCCGAAAGCCTGGGCGTTGGACTTGGTTACTGACGTGACCTTCATCCGCCGGTTGCGCCGCACGCAGTATTCGAAGGCGGCGCGAATGATACGCTCGGTACCCCGGCGGGTAAAGACGTTGGTCTGCATCACAGTTTCGTGAGGAGTGCCGGGATACAGGCGGCCACCAACAGGCGCGTACTCCCCTTCAGTGTTCTCGCGGAAAATGACCAGGTCGATCTCGCCGGGCGACTTGTCTGCCAGCGGGGAAGTAACGCCCGGGTGCAAGTAGGCAGGACGCACACAGACGCCCTGGTCATAGGCCCGGCGCATGGGCAGCAACAGCCCCTGCAGGGTTATGTGGTCCGGAATGTCCGGGTCGCCAACGGCTCCGAACAGTATTGCCTCATTTGAGGCGACCTGCTCCAGCCCGTCTTCCGGCATCATTCGGCCCATCTCCCGGTAGTAGGCGGAACCCCAGGGAAACTCGGTGTACTTGAAGCTGAGGCTAGGGGTATTGGCGGCCAGATAGTCCAGCACTTTCTTGCCTTCGTTAATCACCTCAGGGCCAATGCCGTCGCCGCCTATGATCGCCAGGTTGTGCTCTGCCATGGGGATTTGCTCCTTCAATTTTACGTAGATTGTCGCTTACACACCCTTACAAGAGTAAGTGATTATAGCCGAATCGTTGCTCCGGTCACCGCCGGCCTAAACCCGCTGAACACCACCGCCCAGGAGGCGCAGGTGATGGACAGCCTCTGCGTCAGGAAATGTTCGCTGGGTCATGCGGTATGTGGACTTGCCTCTCCGCTGTGTCGCGTCCAGCAATACTCCGATAGCGGTACCGCTGTGCGCCACGTTAATTCCAACTGCTCCAACGGACTCCGCGAACTCCAGAACCTCCGACAGCCGAGGCTTGAACAACACTTTCTGGGCTGCCAAGGCGCTGTGCGTTGCCCCTTTGGCTACCAGGCCCGTATCTCTCAGTTTGAGCCCTTCCCTGACCATTTCCAGGGCCCTGCTAGTCTCGCCGCTGATCGCCTGCCACTCCAGCCTCCGGTCCTCGCGATTGAAGGCCAGCGTATCAACCTCGCCACCAAAGTCCAGCGCCACAATTTCCATGGGGAGGGGTAGTCCCAACTGTTCCGATCGCAGCCCTTCACGGTGATCGAACAGCGCAATGCCCGGGAACATTATGCCGTCAGTGGGTTCTATTTCGATCGCCACCTGTCCAATTTGCCCGGGCGTGAGTTTCACTCCCAGGGCAAAGCCCGTGGCTGCGATTGCCGCCGCCACATCGGCGCTGCTGCTGCCAAATCCCTTGCCCCGGGGTATGGGGTTGCTGACACTTACCTCGGCGCCCAGTTGCGGCTTTCCCAGGAAGGCCAGGGTATGAGTAACTGCCGCGGCAGCCTTGGGGCAGTGCGCCGGACCTCGCACGCCGGAGGATTCTTCCCGGATATCCACCCTTACCCGTGCAAAAAAATCCACGGGACAGGTGACCAGGAAGTGGGAGTCACCCAGCATGCCCTGGACCAACTCGCCGCACACACCCGGAGCGCGCACAGTTGCCGACCCAGCCAGTGCACCGGGCTGAGGGGTCAAGTCGGCGGAATGAATTGAATTTGGCTGTTGTTCAGGCAAGACAGTAACAGTTCCAGTGTGGACGACTGGGTATGGGACTCCTGACAGTCGGTCCCTTCGGGAGACAACTGGGATTATACCCCAGTCGGCCGAATTGACCGTATTATTGAGGCTTTACCTGCACTGGAATGCCGGCCACCACGAGGAGCACGAAGTCAGCAAGTTGTGCCGCTCGCTGGTTTACGCTCCCCAACAGGTCCTGAAACTGCCGGCCAAGGCGGTTGGGAGGCACCGGAGCCAGGCCTGCTTCGCTGCTGACCACAACAGCCGGCAACCCAGCCCGGACCAACACCTCCGCCAAGGCTTCAAAATCCGTCAGGACAAGCGACTCAACCTCATCAGGGTCGTCATGCTCGTGGGCCAGCAGCAAGTTGGAAACCCAGACATCCAGCGAGTCCAGGAGCAAGACCTCGGGCGGTTGGGGCTGAGAGAGAGCCTTTTCAACGCCTTCGGCCAGTGAAAGTGGTTCTTCCAGAGTATTCCAATGTTCCGGACGACGCTCACGATGTCGCCGGATACGTTCGGCCATCTCATGGTCGACGGCTTGCCCGGTAGCAACGTAGAGGACTGACCGGCCGGACAGTCCGGCTAGCGCTTCCGCGTGGGCGCTCTTGCCCGAGCGCACACCGCCCAAGACGAGCGTCAATGTTGACGCCATGGGTCAGGCGCCGGTCCGGTCAAAGTCGCGGTTGAGGCCTGTAATGGAATAGACCAGGTCCATATCGATGCTGCCGCGAACCCAGTCGGCCAGCTTGTCGAACTCCGCATCCATAGCGCCCAAATCATCCGATTGGGGCAGCGTAACGCCCTTCCGCCGCGCCAGCTCTTCCAGCATGGCTCGGCGCAATTGGCCATTGTGCAGAAGACCATGCACATAGGTGCCAAGCACCAGGCCCGACTCATCCATGGCCCCGTCATAGGCGCTTTCCGGAGAAACCGACACATCGGTACGGTCGTCAATCCGGAAGGGTAAAGACACTCCCTCTCCCGTCGTACGACCCATATGAATCTCATAGCCAGTTATCGGTGCGCCGGCAGCTCCTCGCAACAGGCCTGACCCTTCCACCACTTCTCCCCGTATGCGGTGAGTCTCCTTCGTCCCAGCAAATACAGAGGTCAGAGGCAGCAATCCCAGGCCTTCCATCTCTGGCAGTGTGGACTCAATGCCATCCGGGTCGTAAAGATGGTTACCCAGCATTTGATATCCGCCGCAGATGCCCAGTATTGCCGTACCTCCTTGATGCAGGCGCTTAATGGCCAGCGCCAGACCCTGGGCGTTGAGCCAGGCCAGGTCTGGGATGGTTGTCTTGCAGCCAGGGAGGACAATTAAGTCAGGCTGCCCTAGCTCATTTGCGCCACTTACGTACCTCAGGCGCACCCCGGGTTCCCGGTTGAGGGGATCAAAATCGTCAAAGTTGGAAATGTGGGGCAATTGAATCACCGCCACATCCAGCGCGGCAGTTTGCGAGTCATTCCCCGTCCGCAAGGGAATATCCAGGGCAACCGAGTCCTCTTCCGGAATGTGGATGTCCCGGTAGTGGTGAACTACGCCAGCCACGGGAATCCCGGTGCGCTCTTCCAGCATGGTCAGCCCATCGGTCAACAAGCTGGCGTCGCCACGGAACTTGTTAATAATGAACCCTTTGATGACCTCGCGTTCCTCGGGCTCCAGGAGCACCATGGTCCCTACCAGCGAAGCGAAAACTCCTCCACGGTCAATGTCACCGCAAAGCAGTACCGGGGCGCCGGAATAGAGGGCCACCCTCATGTTAACTATCTCGGTGGCTTTCAGGTTGATTTCGGCCGGACTGCCCGCCCCCTCAATGACCACCACGTCGAATTCCTTTCTCAGGGCGTCGAGGGAAGAGTGTACCGACTCCCACAATTGGGCCTTGAGTCCAAAATAGTCCCTCACCCTGGCGGAGACCATGGGGCGTCCCATCCGCACGACCTGGGCAATATGGTCGGCTTCCGGTTTTAGCAGCACCGGGTTCATCTCAACGCGGGCTTCGACTCCGGCGGCTTCGGCCTGTACCGCCTGCGCCCTCCCAATCTCCCCGCCATCCCTGGTCACGTAGGAGTTGTTGGACATGTTCTGGGCCTTGAAAGGGGCGACACGAAATCCGTCCTGGCGGAATATGCGACAAAGGGCCGAAACCAGAACACTCTTCCCAACGTGGGAAGCAGTACCCTGCACCATCAAGACCCTGCCGAGGGGAGCGGCTCCGTAGCCGGACAATGCTTTAGTTTCTTCCATAAAGATGTCTTCGGATGCCCTACCTGACATCCTTCAAGTGCGAAGTATCGTTATACAGGTGCATTACTGAATTGTCCGGGTAAGTCCGAACCATAGACACGGCGCAATTATGCATGACAAACTTCCAATTGGCTTCCAGCGGCAGCCCTAGCAGCGCGACTATGCCACTGCGAAGGGACCCGCCGTGGCCCACAATCAGCACTTCGTCATTCGGGTGCTGCTCTCTTAAGCAGGAAAAAAACTGGGAAAGGCGGGACTGGCACTGGCGGATGGTTTCACCACCAGGAGGCGCAAAATCCGGATCATTTACCAATGACGACTCATACAGATGCGGGTATTGTTCCCGGTATTCATCCGGCGTCAGTCCTTCGAAAACTCCCTTATTGTATTCCCGAAGTTCGGGGACCGAGTTTAGAGGTATGTCTCTCTCTCCCAGTATAATCTGGGCCGTTTCTATAGTGCGGCTCATATCGCTGGAATAGGCTACGCCAAAGGCATTGCCTGCAAGCCGTCTAGCTGTGGCCCGAGCCTGCTCCCTGCCCCGCTCAATGAGGCCGACGTCGGTATGGCCCTGGATGCGTCCCTCTGCGTTCCACAACGTCTCCCCATGCCGCACAATGTAAAAGGTGGTCATTATTGCTTGTCTCCCCTGTAAAGGCCGGCTCTCGAACATGCGCTCCAGAATCCGGACAGTGTCGAATTACGCCTCTGTCAGTCCCCGTCTTTCGCCATTTCCAGCCTCACCGCCTCGACCAATCTTTGACAGTCTGGCATGGACCGTATTCCAATACGGATGCAATCAGGAAGGCCGAAGGAAGCGCAGTCCCGAACAAATACTCCCCTCGACATCAACCTTTCGCGCCACTTTGCCCCGTCTCCTACCTCTACCAACAAGAAATTCGCAGCCGATCGCAGGACACAAAAGCCAGCCTCGTTCAGTTCTCGAGTCAGGAATTTTTTGGATGCGTTGACGGCATGCCTGGCCTTTGGCAGATAACCCTCGTCGTCAAGGGCTACCACTCCGGCCACCTGGGCCAGGGCGTTTACGCTCCAGTCCGGTTGCAGCGCAGCCAGACGCTGGACTACTTCCTGCGCCGCCACCATGTAACCCAGCCGGAGACCCGTCAGAGCATAGTCCTTGGTCATCGAGCGCAACAGCACCAGGTTGGGCCCCGATTCCTCCGCCATTAGAGTCAAGGCATCCCACCGGTCCTCTACGAAGTTGATATAGGCCTCGTCCAGCACCAGCAGCGAATCAACCGCTCCGGCGGCCTTGCATAGTCTCGATACCTGCTTGTTCTCCAGGTAAACACCGGTGGGATTGTTAGGATTGCAAAGAAAAACCATCGCAGGTTCCCTTTCACGGATCTCGGCCTCAGCCCGATCGAGGTCCCAGCTGAAACCCGCTTCTCGCTGAGCCCTGATTTCCAGCATGTCAGCCCTGCCCATCTCGCAGGCTCCCGCGTATTCGCCGTATGTAGGGGAAAACTGCAAACAGCGGGGAGGCGCGTGGGCCGAGGACTCGGAAATGTACGCACGGGCCAGCAGGTGGATCAACTCCGTGGAACCGTTACCTACCAGAATGTTGTCTACGCTGATGCCGTGGTGGTCGGCAAGAGCTTCCCTCAATTCCAGGCATTCCGGGTCCGGGTAGGCGGTCAGATCGACCCTCTCCAGCGAAGACCACAATCCAACGGGAGGGCCCAGTGGACTGACGCTTGCGCTAAAGTCCAGCACGTCCGCCTGCTCAAGTCCCAAGGCTCGCAACTGGGCCGGCCGGATCCCACCGTGGACCGGGCGTTTTGCGGAGGAAATTTCACCAACGCGTTCGCTCATCTATCCGAAGATGCGCTCCTTGAGTAACAGCAAGGCCAGAGTGATGGCAATCCCCAAGCCGGCAATAATGTACATGGACTGCACAGACCGGGTAATGTCCTCGGGTTCCAGAGGGCGGGTGGCGTCGCCCAACCGGTAGTGGCCCTCTTTCTCCAGTTCCACGCCCAGGGCTCCTGCCATCCCGGCCATAGTCCAGCCAGCATTGGGGCTGGAGGTGCGACCGTGGTCGCGCCACATTACCCTGAACGCTTCACCGGCCCGCTGCCCGGGGAGTACCAGGCTGCCAAGCCCCAACAACAGGGCCGTCATTCTCGCAGGAACCAGGTTCACCAGATCATCCACCCTGGCCGCCACTTTCCCCACGTACTCATACTCGCCCCGATAGCCTATCATACTGTCCAGGGTGTTGATAGCTCGGTAAGCGAAGGCGCCGGGCAGCCCAAAAAGGGCAAAGGCCAACCAGGTACCGATAAAGCTGTCGGTGGTGTTCTCTGACACCGATTCTATGGTGGCGGCAATGGCCTGCCCTGCTGTCATTTCCGAAGCATCCCGGCTCACCAGGGAACGCATACTGTGTCGCATACCAGGCAGGTCATTCTGAACCACCAGAAATCTTGTCTCGGAAGCTGCCCGGTGAAGCATCCTTATGGCAAAGGTTGATTTGAGCAGCACAGCCCCACCCAGCAGATATGCCAGCCAGTGGAGTTCCGCCAGGCCCCAGACTGCCAGCCAGGCGCAGGCGGCCCAAAAGGAAGGAATCAACAAAGCGATCAGTGTCCCTGCAGCCAGGCCCCCTACCCTGGTCCGTGGAGCCAGCCTTTCAGTGACCTTGACCGTGTAACCCATCCAGACTGTAGGGTGAATCTTGCCTGGCAGCTCTCTGCCGAACAGGTCCAACAACACAGCAAGAAACAGCACTCCAAGTTCCAGGGGGAATCCAGCTATGTACGGAGACAGATGGGACATATAAGCCTGGTTAACCTGCCAGAACGTTCCTGCCGACAACGGGAAATTCTATTGACAGCCTCTACGGGGATTCTCGGGGATCACAGGTATAGACTGAATCATATCCTTGGCAAAGGAATGGGTGCCCTACGACACAGCGCGCACTCTTTCCTTCGACTTATACCTGCGCTGGATGCATTTATCTCAAACGGGATATTGGCTGCTAAAGCAGTCCACCGACTTGGTACCAAATGGGAGCAACCAGTCCAAAGGGCATGATGGCTACCAATACCAGCAGTCCAACAGCCTCCGACAATTCATTTGTTGCGCCATATGTGTCCCCGGTCATCCCGCCGGCCAGGCCTGCCATTCCCTGGCCCACCAATAAGGCGAATATACATATCCCGGCCAGCACCAGCATGCCGCCTGCGCCGCCGATAACCAGCGCCGCAACCAGGGACACTACGGCAGCTATTGCCGAAGGCACCGTAGCAGGGTACTCATGAAATGGGGACCCCAACCCGGGTGTCCGCACATACGGGAAGACCATCAGCTGCAGTACCATGGTATATCGGCTAAACACCGGGAATAGCAGCAGGGCAGCTTCCTTTCCGGGCAAGTCTAGAGACAGCAGGGAAAGGAGGGCCGCATACTTGATGAGCAATGCGCACGCAGCGCCGGCGACCGCAAAGGCCCCAACGTGAGAATCTCGCATTATTTCGCGACGGCGTTCCGGGCTGTCCCCACCAAACAGTCCATCACAGGTGTCCATCAGCCCATCCAGGTGGAGGGCCCGATTGACAATCACCAGGAAGACCACCAGCGCCGCGGAAGTAACGTAGGGGGAAAAAGCATAACCCAGGACCCATTCCAGGCCAACTAACATGAGGCCCAGGATAAGGCCCACCAGGGGAAACCAGGCACGAGAGTCGCTGATGGCCCTCTGGGGCAGGTCAGCAGGCCTGGGGGAAGGGAAGATCGTCAAGAAGCTTAACGCAGCCAGAAAGGGTGCCAATTCTTCCTTCCTCAGCCAGGGCAGGCACAGGTACTAGTCTCGGCGGACGTACTTTTAGTGGGTTCCAACATGGGTTGAGAACTCTGTGCCATGGACTGCCTGGCCCCTTAGATTACTCTTCGTCGTCGCTGCGTTCAGACACGCCGGCCTCAGCAAATGTTGCCATTTCCGCCAGGCACAACGACGCAGCTTCGATCAGATGCATGGCCAGAGCGGCGCCTGTGCCTTCACCCAGACGCATTCCCATGTCCAGGAGAGGGGTCAATCCCATGGCATCAAGTCCCACGCGGTGCCCGGGCTCCACGGATTGGTGGGCAGCGATAAAGTAGTCCTTTGCCGCCGGAGATATAAGCCACGCAATCAATGCGGCGGCTCCCGATATGAACCCGTCCACCACGACTGGGCGGTGGCTGGCTGCCGTGCCCAGCATTGCACCGGCTAGCACCCCGATTTCCAGTCCCCCGACCTTGGTTAAGACGTCAAGCCCGTCCTTCGGGTCGGGCCGGTTTACTTCAATAGCCCGGCGCACAATTTCAACCTTGTGGGCCAGGCCCGGGTCGTCCAGCCCTGTCCCGCGTCCCGTGGTTACCGCCGGGTCGGCGCCGGTCGCCACAGCAGTAATTGCGCTGGAGGCAGTAGTGTTCCCGATCCCCATGTCGCCACAGGCTATGATGTCTGCCCCTTCTCCGATCTGCTCCCTGGCGGCATCAATGCCAATCTCCAGGCAACGAACAGCCTGGTCACGGGTCATCGCTGGCCCAACTGCCATGTTGGCAGTCCCGTAAGCTACCTTGACTGACCTGAGCAAGGGATGCGGGTCCAGATCAGCGGCAACACCAGCATCCAGGATTACAATCTCGGCCCCGGCATGGCGTGCCAGCACGTTGATGCCCGCGCCGCCTCGCAAGAAGTTGTACACCATCTGGGGAGTAACTTCCTGAGGATATGCGCTTACTCCCTCCGCTACCACACCGTGGTCTGCCGCTGCAAGAATTACGGACTTACGGCTGATCTGCGGCACGGTCTCACCAAACATTCCTGCCAGCATGACCGACAAGTCCTCAAGTCGCCCCAGGCTGCCCAGTGGCTTGGTAAGGGTGTCCTGCCTGGCCCTGGCATTAGCCATGGCGTTCTGGTCGAGGGAGGAAATGCCTTCAACAGTGGCGTCCACCAGTGGAGATATGGTCATGGAGCCTCCTGAAATGTTAGAGACTGTCAGCGCAATCCTGGATGCGGCTATGCCTGCCTAGAACTCAATACCGGGCTGGGCCTTAATGCCACTCTGGTAAGGATGCTTTACCACGTTCATTTCGGTTACCAGGTCCGCATACTCAACCAGGTCTTCAGGAGCATGGCGCCCGGTAATAATGACGTGCAACATCTCGGGCCGGTTCTTGAGGGTTTCAATGACCTCTTCGGTGGGAATCCATCCGTAGTGCATGGGATAGGTAAATTCGTCCAGCACTACGACATCGTACTCGCCTGACGCCAGCACTTCCTTGGCATCTTCCCACAAAGCCCTGGCCAGGTCCGCACTCTGGTCCAGATCCTGGGAGCGCCAGGTAAAACCGTCGCCCATGGCCCGCATGGTTACGCCGATTTTCTGGGCCGCCCGCTGCTCGCCAAAGTTTGCGGTTGTGTGCTTGATGAACTGAAGCATCACTACGCGCAATCCCCGGCCCCAGGCTCGGAACAGCACGCCCATGGCGGCCGTAGTCTTGCCTTTGCCGTTGCCGGTATTGACGATTACCAGTCCCTTGTTGATTCGAGGACCCTTAACCGACTGGGGTCCCTCTCTGCTTTCTTGATCGGTGCTCATTACTTACAGTCCTCCTGGTGGCATGAAATACTGGAAACGCCCCCTCCGCAAAACCCATAGGAGATGGGATTTCATTCTACCACGCAGGTATCTACAAACCGGCGGGCCAGGCCGGGACTGCTTCCCAGGTGAATGTGTATGTACGAAGCCCAGATGCTGCCCACCTGGAATCCCTCCGGCCGGTTATCCTGGTTCACCACCCGGTAAACGGATTGGTCGGCGCGGGGTTGCTCGGCCAGTACCGACCAGTGAAACTCATGGCCACGGACCCGCTGCCCTTTTTTCAGAAGCGGAGTGTCTTCGCGAGCTTCCACCTCACGGTATCCCAGCGTCAGCCTGCTGTTGCTCATGGACGAAACTACGGGAAGCGCGCCCACCATGGGATAATCGTTGCCTTCCAGGTCTGACAGGCTTTGAGCCAGGTACATCAGGCCGCCACACTCGGCGTACACCGGCACTTCCCTCTTCAGCGCTGCCCTCATGGAATCCAGCATTGAATGATTCTCTGATAATTCCCGGGCAAACATTTCGGGGAAGCCGCCGCCGATATAAATGCCACCGACTCCAGCGGGCACACTCTTGTCAGTCAATGGGCTGAAAGGAACCAGTTCGGCTCCCCAGGCTTCCAGCAAGTCAAGGGAATCCTGGTAATAAAAGCTGAAGGCCTTGTCCTGGGCTACAGCGATGCGGGCACGCTTCCCCTGCGGCTCTGCCGGATATACTTGCGGGGCATCCTCTTGGGGGCTGGCGCCGGAAGCCAGATCAAGAATTCGGTCCAGGTCAATGGACTCTTCGACCTGGGCGATAAGAGCGTCGTACCACTGCTGAACGACCGTCCCCTCCACGGTGGGTATCAGTCCCAGGTGGCGTTCAGGTTGGACAAAGTCCTCTCGCCTGGGCAGGTAACCAAGCACTGGCAAGCCGGTGGTAGCTTCAATCTGCGGCTGGCAAAACTCCATGTGGCGGGGCCCACCCACCCCATTAAGTATCACCCCGGCTATGCGAAGGTCGGGGTCGAACATCTGGTAACCCAGCACCTCAGCGGCCACACTGCGGGCCACCTTGGCAGCGTCCGCTACGAGAATTACCGGGGCGTTCAGCAGCTTGGCCAGTTGGGCGGTGGATCCCTCCTCCGTGAGGCTGGAGTGGCCGTCAAAGACGCCCATTACCCCTTCAACTACGCATATCTTGTCGTCCCCGCCTGCCCGGCGGAATAGTTCAGTAACCGTGGGATGCGGAATCAGCCACGTATCCAGGTTGCGGGAAGGCACCCCGCACGCAAGCTGGTGGTAAGACGGGTCAATGTAATCAGGCCCGGCTTTGAAAGGTTGCACCCTGTAGCCACGGCGAGTCAATGCGCCCATGATGCCTGTGGCAATCGTGGTTTTACCCACGCCGCTGCGGACGCCCGCAATGACTATCGCGTTGGTCATTCAGTTCTGCTCATCCTGAGTTCCGTCCATACTCTCTTACCGGCGAACCGTAATCCAGACAAGGGAGGCGCCCTGAAAGGAGATTACGGGGCTTAAGCCACCCTCGGGTCTAGAGTTGTTCCATACTTATCCAACAAGGCCATGAACAGATCGTGGCGAGGCTGGTTTGTTTCATCTTCCTCGGACTTACGGAGGTAGATGCGCAGGACAGGGTCCCGATTCTCGTCCATGAACCATACCGAGTAGCTGGGAAGACCTTCCTCGTTCATGCGATGAAGAAACCGGACTTCTTCGATCTTGTCCAGATACATGTGCAGGTGGGTGCCACCCTCCGCCAGGAAGGTTACGATGTTACCGTCTTCGGAAAACCGAAGGTCGTCCAGCATCATGTAAACCTCCGAGGTGGCTGCCGTGTTAGACAACATCAGCACAACCTCGTTAAATCCCACTTCATCGAAGCCCTGGTGGCACTCTTCCAGGATTTGGCGTAACATCTGACCCTCCGCACAGGCGCTGGTTGGCAAACATTATGCCTACTTAAGAGGTATAATGCCACCGGACAGAAAATCTCGTCAGGCGACCTGGCCGAATATAAAGAGTGGACTGGATGGTCTCCCATGGCGCAGCATGCTGCGCCGTGTGGTCACGAGGGGAGGAGGTCCTGCGCGACCGAGGTGGAGTCCATCCAGTCATCTCCCACTTGGCAAGTCCGACACCGCGAGCATCAGACAAGTTAATGGCAAATATTGGGCTTCCGATTTGGCGCCCCCAACAAAAAAAGCCTGACCTTCGTGGTCAGGCTATCTGTTGCGCTCTAACATACACCCTTCCGCGAAGCGTATCTTGTTTCAGCCTGATGGCAGGTCTCCTGGCTTCTGGCTATTGACGAACCTTCCCGCCTTCCCAGCCTCCTGTGGAGGACCAGTGGCTTACCTTTCGGTATGGGTCAGTTCTTGCCAGTCACAGTGGCGCGACCACGCCGGAATTACACCGGCTTCCCTTTTCAGCCCCTATTGGGGCCACCTTCAGACCAGATTCAATTGTTAAAGTTCCGGTTTACTTGCGGGAATCCTATATCAAGGACATGACCCTGTCAATGGGCCCACGCGCAGTTTATGTACAGGGGTGTTAAGACATCATACCAGCACAGACTTATGGACCGGCCTCTTCGGTTCGAGATTCGTTTGCGCCGTCCAGCCAGGTATGTTAATTTCCTCGAAGTGATTACCCATTTGCAATACGCCCTTCCAAATTGGGGACGGGCACTCTGGAGGACTTATGAAGCTGCAGGGAAAAACCGCCCTGATCACCGGCGCCAGCAGAAATATCGGACGGCAAATCGCACTGACTTTCGCCAGGGAGGGGGCCGACCTGGTGTTAAATACCCGCCAGAGCCAGCGGGAACTGGATGAAGTTGCCGCAGAGTGCCGGGAGCTGGGAGTTAACACCCATCTGGCTATGGGAGACGTATCGGATCCGGACCGGGCGGCCGGGATTGTAGAAGAGGGAATCGAAGCGCTGGGCAAGGTAGATATCCTGGTCAGCAATGTGGCGATTCGCCCACACAAACCCATCCTCGAGATTTCCAATGAGGAATGGCAGCAGGTAATGGAAATCAACCTTTACCCGGCCTTCTACCTTATCAAGGCAGCATTGCCGGGCATGATGGAAAGGCGCAGCGGCAGTATCATTGCCCTGGGTGGCCAGTCGGCGGTAACCGGCCGCCCGGAAACCGCCCTGGTAACCACCGCCAAGACCGGACTGCTGGGCCTCATTCGAGCGGTGGCAGCAGAAATGGCTCCCTACAACATCCGTGCCAACATGGTCAATCCAGGTTCTACCGACACAACCCGTGCGCACCCCGAGTGGTACCCAGAATTCGAGGACGTAGCCAGGGGGTCCGAAGCGCACGTATCCAGCATTCCCATGCGCCGCCAGGGTACAGTCCACGACATTGCAGAGGCCTGCCTCTTCTTTGCCTCGGACGAATCCAGCTACATTACTGGAGACCGCCTGAACGTTATGGGTAGCCGCTATATATTCTAGAGGTGTCCTCTCTGCAGAGACTGCACTTTTCCCCAGACAAGCAAAGAGAGAACCCGTCAAACTGGCATTTGCCGGCGAGGCGGGTTCGATTAATTGGATGGCTATAGCTACTGAAGATCTGCCAGGCAGTTCCCTGCCAATACCAAACGGCAGGCAAGCATCAGTCGGGTTTTCTATCCCATGCGCAACGCTATCCGCTTGAAGAGTTCCAGACCAGGCTGGCGGCGCCCAGCATTCCCGGGGCATCGCCCAACCGGCTTGGAATCAAGTGGAAGCTGCGGTGGCCCTCAGTCATTGCCCGCTGCTGCATCTGGACGTACAGCCTGGGCAGCAAGCCCATGCGTACCATGCCAAAGGTCACGCCACCTCCCATTACAATCAGGTCCGGGTTATACAGGTGAAGAAGATTGGTCAGTCCCGTGGAAAGAGCGTCAATGACATCCTCGAGGATGCTCCACGACAGGGAGTCTCCCTCGCCGGCCGCATCCAAGACCCTTTCTGCGGTGACCAGACCTGGCTCCAGTTCGGACAGGACGCCCCCATTGGTACCGGGATCGGCAAGTCTCCGTCGGGCGATTTTCGCGATCGAGGTGCCGGACGCCAGCGCCTCCAGGCATCCGCTGTTGCCGCACTGGCAGGTTGGAGCGTCGGGGCTACGGTCAATAACCATGTGGCCCACTTCTGCGGCCAGTCCGCGTGCCCCCAGCATCAGCCTCCCTCGGTCAATTACGCCTCCGCCAATGCCGGTGCTGACAGTGACGTACACAAGACTGTTGGCATCTGCCCGGAATTGTCGCGCCTCCAGGCCTGCACCGTAAGCGTATTCTCCCAACGCGGCCATATTGGCATCATTGCCCACGTTAACCGGCACATTAAGACGGGATTCCCAGGCAGCCTTAAGCGAAATTCCGTTAAGCGCAGGCAGGTTCGGGGGCTCCTGTAATGTCCCTGTGTCTGCGTCCACCGGACCGGCAGCGGCGATTCCCAGGCCGGCAATTTTTCGGCCTGCGCCGCACCAGGTGCGGGCCTGTTGAATCAGGTCCTCCGCGTCAGCCAGCAGCTTGTCCTTATCCGCGCCGGCCGCGTTGCGCACCCGCGACTGCCACAAAATCCGGCCATCACGACCGACCACCGCAATGCGGCACCAGGTACCACCCCAGTCCATTGCCAGCGCCACGCTTGTTTCCTGAGTCATCTGCCCCCTCCGTCCTCTGCGACGTTAAACCGGCAACAATCCGGGTCTTGTAGCCAAAGATACGCCAATCTTATACACCAGTGTTCCAAACTGAAACAGCAAGGCGGCATCTACTCCGCCAGCAATTCGTCCAGGGTTTCCCTCAGCTTCTCTGGTCTGATGGGCCCGACAAACTTCTGGCGCACGTTGCCGTCGCGGTCAATGAAGAACTTTTCCGGAATCCCCTTGACCCCGTAATCAATTGCGATCACCCCCTCGCCATCAACCCCGTTGGGATAAGTGATTCCAAAATCCACCAGGTATGCGGCGGCGTTGTCGGGCAGATCCCAGATGTTGACGCCGACAAATTCAACATCCATGCCTGCGTATTGCTGGTAGGTTTCTTCCAACACGGTTGCTTCCTGGCGGCAGGGGGCGCACCACGACGCCCAGAAATCTACCATCACAACCTTGCCTTTCAGCTCTGAAAGGGCGAGGGCCTCGTTGTCCTGAATGTCCAGCGCGAAATCCTTGGCAGGTTCCTTCTCAACCTCAGCCACACCGAACTCGGTATTTACTCCCAGGCCGCCGGCGCGGCCCCCGGTTTGCAACGAAGCCCACACCAGGATTCCAAGAAAGGCCAGGAGCGGCAAGCCGGTTAACAGTATGATCCAGATCCGTTTGCTCACGGTATTCAGTCAGACCCTTCAGGGGTCGATGAAAGTTGCCTTAAGCGGTTCAAGAGTTCTTCTCGGCGGGGTTTGTATTCCCCCTCGGCCAACTGCCCCACCTCATATCTATCATCCAGGACCGCAATCGCCTGAATCAGCGACTGCCGCCGAACGGCATCGTCTCCAGAAATGTAAGCGACGCTTCCCACTGTCCTCGGAGCCCGGAACCACGCCCAAAGGAGCAGGATCCCCAGGCCAACGGCCAGCATTGGCGGAACAATTGTCAGCCACAGTTGCGGCCCGGAAACGCTCTGAATCAGGGTCGTGGCCAGACCGGGCTGGGGCAACTGTGAGATTCGCAGCGCAACACCTCTCCCGGGGGGGACCCGACTGGTTTCCCAAACCAGGTAGGGAGTGCCCCCAACGTCTAACCGAGGCTTGGGCTCCAGAGGCGTCACCTGTATTTGCGACAGTGCCAAGGGCGCCAATACCTGGTAAGTTTCCACTCCCTGGATCAACCGCTGGTTGAATGTAACACTGTCGGATTCATACGGAAACTTGTAACTGTAGTTAATCTCGTGGTCGCCGGGAAGGACGGGAGAAGTCACAGCAAATCCGGTACCCATGGGGACAATATCGCCGCCAGGCAAACTGGACTGGACCGAGAGGTCAATAGAATCGGCAGGAAGGGAGAACCGGAGAAAGTTGATGTCGGCCGGGTTTGTTATGTTGGCCAGTTCGGGGAGCAGCGTCCGGTCGCTGGTGTTGCTGACGCTCAGTACTTCCAGGGCGCTGATTTCCCGGTTGGTATCGTCGATGTCGGCGATAATCATGGCCTGCCGCCGGACTTCTATTACCCCAATATCCCGGGTGATCTCGTATATAGTCAGCCTCACAGGATCGGCAAGATTCCGGGACTCCAACAGTTCGCTGTAGCGCATACCATCGTAGTCCGCCACCAATACATAACTGCCTCCATCAACCCTGGCAACACCTTCGAAGATGAAGTTCCCAGCCTCGTCTGAGGTGGCGTTATAGCTGGCCACCCTGCCTTCTAGAGAATCGATTGCGTGGAGGGTCACTGGGAGGCCCGAAGGTGTCTCACCGCCTTCAGTCCCGTTTACCAACCCGCCCCTGACTGAAGCTTCGTCAGGACTCTGCGCCAGTAGCGTGCTGGGCCCATGCATCGCCAGAACAATCAGCAGGAGGCAAAAAATCAAGGGCAAAGCCAGTGGAAGGGCCAGGGCTGGATGAGGGAAGCTATGAAGGGTCATAAGTCTATGTGTCGCTCAGTTAACTGTAGGCGACCGTCTATTTTCAGGCTGACCTGATGCCGCTACCCCACATTCGGGACAGGCGTCAACTCCCGTTGGAACCAGTTTCCCACAATTAGCGCAAACCATTCCGCTGGAGGAATTTGGCCGTAACCCTGTGCGGGCTATCTTGATTTCTTCCTCCAGCGCCCAGTCGCCCCCCGATTCTTGTCCTTTTTCCAGGGCCCTTAGCAGCGTCGCAGCCTGAATACGGTAGCTGTTCAATTGTTCCCGGAATAGACCCTCCGGAACATTGCCCAGTTCCCTTTCCAATTGCAGCGTACGAATCGCTTCGTACACCGATTCCAAATCGTCGGCAGGAGAAGTCCGGGTTTCACTGTCGGTCCCTTCAACCACTCCCACAGCTACCTCGTGAGGTAGCTGCAAAAGCCTGTGCCGGACGAAGGGGTAAACTGCCACGGCAATCCCCAACAAAGCCAGGGCGAGTCCTATTATCAGCGCCATTATGGCTTACCTGACCGATGGAAACTTCCGTGATCGAATTCCTGGGGTGGCGATTTCATGCCGTAGTGGCCCGAGTTCCTCCGGCGCCAGAAGCAGCCACCACCGGAGTCGTAACCCGCATCGGAGCGCGACTTCTTTCAGGCCAGAGCGATACAACCGTCCCAAGTATCAGAACCGGTCCCGCCACCCACATCCACCAGATCAGGGGATTGACCAGTATGCGAAAGCCTACTGAACCGTCGGGCAGGTTTTCGCTGGGCACTACGTAAAAATCCTCAACGGGGGTGGAGCGAATGGCGGCCAGCGTCGATGCCATGTTAAAGGACGGATAGAAGCTGCGGCGTGCCTCCAACTCCTGTAGAAATTGGCCATCCCGGGACAATTCCAGAGTCGAAAAATACTCGGTGCGGTCAGACTGGTTTACCTGAACAGTGTCCTGGTAGCGCAGTTCATACCCGGCAATCTCGTAAGTCTCCCCTGGAGCCAGTACCACATCCCGCTGGACGTCAAATAACGAACCGCCCAGCACACCCATGGCTACCATTACCACTGACAAGTGAACAATGTACCCGCCGTAGCGGGGCCTGTTGGCTGCAATCAAGCGGAACAGGGCCAGGGCATAGTTTTCTCGTGAATTACGATGTCGTGCCAGCATTCCACGCCACCATTCCATCGCTATGCCGGTTGAAACCAGGGCACACAGACCGAATCCTGTAAGGGCGAAGGGCTGCCTGGTTATGAATACAGCCAGGATTACCACAGTCACCGCTGCCGCCGAGGCAGGAACCAGCAAGGCACGCCGGAGACTTGCCCAGTTTGCCCGACGCCAGGGGAGCAGTGGCCCTACCCCCATCAAAAGCACTAATGCCAGCATAAGCGGCCCGTTTACCTGGTCGTAGAAGGGACGGGCTATCGTTATTTCCTCTCCGCCACCCAGTCTTGCGAACAGCGGATAAACGGTTCCCCACAAGGTGACGAAGGCTATTCCCAGCAGCAGCAAATTGTTGATCAGGAATGCTGCCTCGCGGGATAGCATCGAATCCAGGTTCTGGGCGCTCTTGAGCAGGTTGTACCGCCAGAAGAACACCGCAAAGGGAACCAAAACTCCCACCGCAAGGAATAGCAGGAAAACCCACCCTAAAGTGGACGCCCCAAAGGAGTGCACCGATGGCACCGGCCCTCCCCGGTTCATAAACATGCCATACAACGCCAGCCCGAAAGCTGCGTTTATCAGTACGATGTTCCACATCCGGAACATCCCACGCCGCTTTTGGACCATGATGGAATGGACAAATGCCGTCAGGGCCAGCCATGGCATAAAAGCAGCATTTTCAACCGGGTCCCAGAACCAGAACCCTCCCCAGCCCAGGATCGTATATGCCCACCAGGAACCCAGCAGCAGTCCGCTGGCCAGCAGAGCCCACGTAACAATGCCCCACAACCGGCCCGAGTCCGCCCATTCGTCGCGGCTTTTGCCGGCCAACAGCGCGCCCAAAGCAAAGGCAGAGGGTATGCTGATTCCGATGAGCCCCGCCATCAATGCGGGTGGGTGAAAGAACATCCCGAAATGCGTCAGCAGGGGATTAATCCCCTCGCCATCGGGCGGGATAAAAGGAAGCTTGTCAAATGGATTGGCCATAAAGGCCATGACGGCAATGAAGAATATCTGCACGACCATCAGGGTCGCGGTGGTGTAGGGAAGAAAGTCTCTGGTACGTTCGGGGGCCCAGCGAATTGCCGCGGCAGCCATAACGGAAAGGACGAAAGCTATATAAAGCAGCGAGCCCTCGTTTCCGGCGTAGAATGCTACCCAGGTGTATATATCCGCCATGGCGTTGCTGCTGTGCGCCGCCACGTAGGCCACTTCATAATCCCGGTTAATAAAGGAACCCACCAGACTCATGGTGGCTACCAGCATAACCAGAACTATGACGTACACCGAACGTCGGGAACTAACCACCAGGGCAGGCACGCCCCGCGCTTTGCCCGCTACAGATCCGAAAAAGGCATAACAAGCGAGGGCCAGCCCAATCCAAAGAGATATTGCACCTAAGTCAGCCATTTCGGATGTCTGATTTTCCTGTTAACCGTCGAGCGGCGTTAAGAGGTTCCGGACAGAAGAGAATACTAACACTAACAGTATTCGCTGTAAATTTTGCGGATTTCGGTAATGCATAGCCTCAACGGTCGATGTGGCGGTCGCCTGATCCTGTCCCGCACGGTTCACCCGAACAGTCCTGATTACAGTCAGAGACAGTTTCTCGCCTGCGTGTCAGATACAAATGAAGAAAAGTGTGAGTTCACGCCGCAATTAGCTACGTTTTACAGTCAAGAAAAGAGACTAATGTTTGACATTATTCTGGTTTTACAAATATACTTGCCGACAACTTTCATCCACAGAATAGTTCTTGTCTTCTTCAGCCTGATTAGTCCGACACCTGCAGACCGAATCCAGTACAACGCGCGTTTAATGCAGAATCGGACTCTACCTTCGCTATCCACTATCCCACGAAAGGAGGTGAACCAACCAATATCCAGTGATTAAAAAGCCATAACCAAAGGGCATGAATTGTTTCGAAACCCGGTAAGTGAATCCGAGTTCCTGTGTAATTACGATACGGCGTTATATCTGGTAGAGATATGATACCGACCCATCGTAGCAGGCACATCTAGACGACCTCTAACCAATGGAACACGTACCCACCACAAACAGGGAACCACCATTTGGGAGGATTAATGATGAGCAATTACAGGAAATGGAAGCTATGGCGTCTTTTCTTCTCAGGCGCCCTGGTCAGCATGATGTTTATTGTGGCCTGCGGGTCCGCGGCGGAGGTGCAACAAGAGCCCGCACAACAGCCTGAAGCTGCCCCGGCGGCAAGCCAGCAGCAGGCAGCACCCGCCCAGCCGGCAGCGCCTTCTTCGCCATCGCAACCGGCCGCGCAGCAGCAGGCGAGTTCCGGTTCAGCGGAGTCTTCTACGACATCGGCCGCATCCTCCTCCGAGCCGGCCCCTCAAGCGGCCCCAACGCCGACCAGTGTGGCCCAGGCTGCTCTCGCCCCAGTGTCCGAGTCGGCTATGGGACCCCGAGAGGCCCCTGACTTCGCCTCATACTGGACTCCCCCAACGGCTTTCTATGGCGATCCCGTTTACGGGGGAACTCTCCGTATCAACTACGAAGACCCCCTGGAGCACGCCAACGTTTGGGGCGCCCGCAGCGGCACCACCATTCGGTACCGTGTACCGACCCACGACAACCTGATCCAGGACGATCCGTATGATCCAGGCGGCCCTTACATTCCCGGCCTGGCCTACGGCTGGACCGTGGACGATGACCTGCAAGGGGTAACCTTCTTCCTCAAAGACAACGTAATGTGGCACAACGGTGAGCCAATGACCTGTGAGGACGCTCGCTATAGTTACGAAATCATGATCACGGAAGAGGGTATTACCGGTTCCTACATGAAGAACCGCCTTACCGACGTGGACCTGAACGCCATGCAATGCGTGGACGAGTCCGCGCTGAAGTTCCGGTTTACGAGCCCTTCCGCAGTGCCCCTGCTGAGCTTCGGTAACCCGGCCGCCATGATATTTAACAAGGCCTGGTTCCAGCAAGGCGGCGAAGAAGCCATGTTCCAGGATGTCTCGGTGGGAACCGGTCCATTCATTTGGGACGAGGGCCAGCAGGTAGGTGTAGATGAGCAACACTTCTCCCGAAACCCCGATTATCACGTTGACGGTCTGCCCTACATCTACGACCTGGTAATCTTCGGAATCCTGGACGAGTCGGCGCAACAGGCTGCCATGCTGGCACATCAGACCGACTGGCACTGGATTCGCAACTTCGGACAATATGACCAGTACGTCAAGCACGAAAAGATCCAGACAGTAATCCGTGCCACCCGTTCAAGCGAGAACCTGTGGATCAACAGCCGAAACGCCCCCTTCGACAACGTCAGGATCCGCCAGGCCGTTGCCATGGGATTCGACAAGTTGACCGGCATCAAGGTGACTCTCCAGGGTTACGGTTCCACTGGATTGGGCCTGATGCCCCCCGGCAGCCCCTGGGCTTTAACGCAAGAGCAGGCCTGCAGTATCCCCGGCTGGTGCCCGCCCCCCGACATGGAGGCCCAGCGAGCCGAGGCCATCCAGATCCTTAACGAGGAAGGTTTCGACTTCGACAAGACCTACGTGTTGACGGTGGAGAGCGACAACCAACGGGTTAACCGCGCCACCTACATGCAGGAACAGTTGCGCCTGCTGGGCATCAAAACCGACTTTGATGTCATCGAGACCATCGCCTACCGGAAGTCCAGGCAGGCCGGCGACTGGGGCGACTTCATGGCCTCCACCGGCGGCGTGGCCGGCGTCGATGACCCCTTCCTGGGCCTTGGCCACTACCACCGGTGCGATAGCCTGTATAACTTCCAGACTCCCGGCACCGCATGCGACTCTGCGGCGGAGGCCATGTTTGAGGAACTGGGCCAAATGACTGCCTTCGAGGACCGCAAGAAGCTGGGGCAGGATATCCAGGTACACCTCATGCAGCAGTACTGGAACTTCCCCTCCTTCTGGGAACAGGAAGGCGTAGCCTTCTGGCCCGAGGTCCGCGGCTATGTCCACTTCCCTGGTCCCACCTCCAGCCACCTGCGGTGGGCCCACATGTGGATTGACCCGAACCACTACAACGATTCCGGCTTCTCTGGCCAGACTCAGGGTGTCCCGGGCGGCGAATAAAATTCGCCCTCCCAGCTAAGGTTCTTGGGCCATCCCACGGCATGTGGGATGGCCCGTCTCTTTGTCCTTTCACCCAAGCCTCGGAAACAGGAGCTAGTCGGGTTTAAGCTGGATTTTTGCAACAGAGACCCTCCCCCGCAAACCTGCACGCAAACAAACCGGCAATCGATGAGACCTAATGACGCTAGAAATCCCATTCTCATCCCGGCTCAGAAGCCAATAGGTACGATTGACCTGCCGCCCTCTCCATGTTCCTTGACCCTTACCGGGCCGTGTGTTTAACTTTAGCCCACTATTCAAGCACGGGCTTCTGCCCTAGTCATACCCCCTTGGTTGAGCAGAGATACGAAGCCAGTGGCGCTGCTGTATGATTTCAGTTCGAGCTGGCAGGAGGAATAATGGACTTTGGCATATTCATGCAGTTTGAACGCCGTGATGGCGGCAGTCAGGCCGAAGCCTTCCGGGAGGGCTTTTCCCTGGTGGATGCCGCCGAGGCCTGGGGAATCGACGAGGCCTGGCTCTCCGAGGTCCATTTCGCGCCTACCCGCACTGTCCTCTCATCGCCGGCAGTCATAGCCAGTTCCATCGCCACGCGCACCGACCGGCTCAGGGTCGGTACTGCTGTGTCGGTTCTGCCACTGGGAAATCCCCTTCGCATTGCCGAAGAAATGGCCACCGTCGACCAGATAGCCGAAGGCCGGTTTGACTTTGGCATTGGCCGCAGCGCGTTCCCCAGGGCTTACGACGTTTACGGCATCCCCTACGAAGAGAGTCGTGGCCGGTTCGAGGAAGCTCTGGAAGTAATCCTGGAGGCATGGAAGGGCGAGGCTTTTTCCTACAATGGGGAGTACTTCCATATTGAGAGCGCCCACATTTCGCCCACTCCCTTTACCCTTCCCCACCCGCCCCTTCGGGTAGCGGCCACCACTGAAGAGACCTTCCCCCGCATGGGTCAGCAGGGAATGCCTATTTTCGTTGGTCTCAGGGGAATGGACGTATATGATCTGCGCGCCAACCTGTCCAGGTATAGGGATGCCTGGCACGAGGCCGGCCATCCTGGCGATGGCGACGTATCCCTGAGAATCCCGATATACGCCGGCGACTCCGAACAGGCCGCCCTTGAAGAGCCTTCGGAAAGCATCCACGCCTATTTCAGCAGGATGAGTTCCCTTTATCGCGATTCCGCTGGCCAGGCAGGTACTGAAGCCACCGAGTTGCGGCAGGGACGCGGCGAACGTTTGGCCACCATGACCTTCGAAGACATGCTGGAAACCAAGGTTGCCTTTGGTTCGGCGGAAGGACTGATTAACCGACTTTCCAGACTGGAAGAGGACCTGGGTCTTAACAGTGTCATCGCCGAACTTAATCCTGGTGGACTTATTCCACCGGACCGGGTTATACACAGCATGGAAATCCTGGCCAAGGACGTGGCCCCCCACTTCAAATAATCCTTCAGGAGCAACTCTGGTGAAAATAGCCGTACTGGATGACTACCAGAATGTGGCCTTGGAAATGGCCGACTGGTCAGCCCTCCCCTCTGACGCGGAAGTAGAGGCATTTCATGACCACCTGGCCGACGAGTCCCGTCTGGTAGAAAGACTGCAGGGCTTTGACGCCGTAATCGGGATGAGGGAACGCACGCCCTTCACTCGTTCAGTTCTGAGTCAACTGCCCGACCTGAAACTTCTGATTACAACGGGCGCCCGCAACGCTTCCTTTGATGTGGATGCCGCAACCGAATTGGGCATAGTGGTTTGCGGAACCGGAGGCGTCGGCGAGGGACCTACCGAACTGACCTGGGGCCTGATAATCGGCCTCCTTCGCAAGATTCCCCAGGAGGACCGCTTGACTCGAGAAGGCCGGTGGCAGACAACAATTGGCGTAGGGCTAAAGGGCAAGACCCTGGGCCTGATAGGCCTGGGTCATATCGGCGGACTAATGGCCCGCGTAGGAAACGCCTTTCAGATGAATGTCATCGCCTGGAGCCAGAACCTTACGGCCCAGCGCGCCGCCGAATGCCAGGCAACCCTGGTGGACAAGGAAACCCTGTTCCGCGAGTCTGACATTGCCTCCGTTCACCTCCGCCTCAGTGACCGGACACGAGACCTGGTCGGGGCACGGGAAATTGCGCTGATGAAGCCCACGTCCTATCTCGTGAACATTTCGAGAGGGCCCATCATAAACGAAGCGGCGCTGGTAGATGCTCTGGAACGAAAGGCCATTGCGGGAGCGGCCCTGGACACATTTGATGTGGAACCCTTGCCAGCAGACCATCCCTTTCTTCGTCTGGGCAATACCATCATCGCGCCCCACCTCGGGTACGTAACCGAAGAGGGCTACCGTGCCTTCTACGCCGGGGCCATCGAAGACATTCGGGCCTACGCAGCAGGTGAACCCGTTCGGGTTATCAACCAGGAGGTTCTCTCTGCTTCCAATCTGCGCCCACAGCCCTGATGTCTCCCATAGTGAATGAGCTGCACAGACAGGAAACGGGTTAAGTCTCCATAAGCCCCTTGACCGGCAGTCAGTCCATCTCGACAACCCTGGCCATCCATGATTCAACGGGAGAAACTATGAAAGCTGTACGAATCGAAGAGTTTGGCGACCTGGATGTTCTCCAGTGGGCGGAGGTACCTGAACCGTCCATCCGTCCTGGCCAGGTGATAATCAAGGTGGATTCTTCGGGTGTGAACTATGCGGACATCATGCGCAGACAGGGCAACTACCCGGGGCCTGACCTGCCGTCCACCCTGGGACTGGAAGCCGCTGGCACCATCACCGAGATCGGAGAGGGAGTAACCGGCCTGACTGTTGGCCAAAGGGTAATGGGCATGGGCCCCCAGGGAAACGCCGAGTATGTGTCCGTAAACGCCAGTTACGTTTTCCCCTACCCAGAAACTGTGGACCCTGTTCACGCCGGCGGCATGCCCATCGTTTTTCTTACGGCATACCACCTGCTCAAGACTCGGGGTCAAGTCCAGCCCGGCGACACGGTCTTGATCCAGGCCGGAGCTTCCGGTGTGGGCACTGTCGCAATTCAGTTGGCCAAGGCCTTCGGCGCCCGTGTAATCACCACCGCCTCATCCACCGAAAAGCTGGACCTTGCCCGCTCCCTGGGCGCTGATGAGACTATCAACTACGTGGCCCAGGACTTTGAGGAAGAGGTCCGCCAGATGACCGGCGGCAATGGCGTGGAACTGGTGCTGGAGTGCGTCGGCGGACAGGTATTAGAGAAAAGCGTCCGATGCGTGGCCTCTTACGGCAAGCTGATTTCCTACGGCAACGCTTCCGGTACTGCCGCCAGCCTGGCCGGCGGTGACATCTTCGCTGCCAATCGTACCGTCATCGGCTTCAGCATGGGACGCTCTCCTGCAGGAAGGCTGGACCACACCGCCGCCATGGCCGAAATCTTTCCCATGCTGGCTGACGGCAGGCTTCGGCTGGTTGTGGACCGGGTCCTGCCCATGGCAGATGCCGCCCAGGCCCATCAACATCTGTCAAGCCGGGGCACTCACGGCAAGGTAATTCTCACTCCCTGAATGTTAAGATAGCTGCCTTTCAGACGACCCGAAACTGAGGAGAAAGAAGTATGACAGGGGCAGCCCCCGCACGTTCGGGTAGCTTGTTGGTGCTGGTGGGTACCCGCAAGGGCGGGTTCATTCTGACCGGCGACCCTTCGCGCCAGCGATGGCAGGTTTCGGGCCCTTACAGTCCCGGCACCGACATTTATCACCTGACCTATGACCCGCGCGGCAGCAGCAGGATATTCGCCGCAAGCAACAGCATGTGGTTCGGCCCTCAGATTGAGTTTACTGACGACTTCGGAAAAACCTGGGCGCAGTCATCGGAACAACCCCGCTTTCGCGACAAGCCCGAGTATGCTGAGCACGACGGCCCCACAGTAAGCAATGTCTGGCACTTAGAACCGGGCCGGGACTCCGAACCGGACGTTCGATTCGCTGGCGTCCAGCCGGCAGCGCTGTTTAAGTCCGCTGACGGTGGGGAAACCTGGCACGAAGTGCACGGGCTGGGGAAGCATCCTACCCGCTCAGAATGGATGCCAGGCTTCGGCGGACTCTGCCTCCACAGCATTGCCCTGGACCCTCAACAAGCTGAACGCATGTGGGTGGGAATATCCGCAGCCGGAGTTTTTCGCACCAATGACGGCGGCGAGACCTGGCAGCCTGCCAACACGGGCGTCCGCGCCGACTTCAACCCCGGAGACCCTTTGCCGGAGTGGGGACAGTGTCCTCACAAATTGCTCACCCATCCGACCACTGCCGGACTGTTATACCAGCAGAACCATTGCGGTGTGTACCGCACCATCGACTACGGCGACCAGTGGGCCGACATCACCGAGGGGCTGCCTTCCCGCTTCGGGTTCGTCCTCGGACTCCACCATAGCGACCCGCACACCCTTTTCGTTCTGCCCGAGGATGAAGCACTGGGAACTGACGTGGGGGGCGGTATCCGGTACGCTTCGGGAGGCAAATTCCGGGTTTTCCGCAGCCGCACGGGAGGACAAGTATGGGAGCCCCTGACCAGCGGCCTGCCCCAGGAACACGCTTACCTCCACGTCCTTCGTGAGGCAATGGCTACCGACACGCTGGATCCGGTAGGGATATACGTAGGCACTGTTAACGGCCAGATATACTACAGCCGTGACGAAGGCGACCACTGGGAGCTGATGATTGAGAACCTGCCGCCGATCAATTCGGTAGAAGTGGCAGAAGTGAAATAAGACCTTCGGTTCCCTTCAGACTATACCCGGTTGTTGGCTGCGTTTAAGGTTCGTCCCTGCGAAGGGTATAGAGATCGGAAGCCATTATCTCCGGAATTCGGGGCGCCAGGCTCGGAAAGTCATCGGCCACGGCGTGAATGAGGCGTCCACTAAGCCCGTCGGAGTCGTCGCTGGCCAGCCACACCGCCAACTCGGCAGCCCGCTCTATGGATGTCCCGCCTCCGCCGGTAACCTGAAGACCAAATTCATACAGGTCAGTGTCCCCGGAGGCCTGCGCCCCGTCCGTAATCTCTTCCCACATCCGTGTGTGGATGGAGCCGGGACCCAAGGCATTGACCTGTATGTTCTTGTCCGCCAGTTCAAGGGAGAGGATTTCAGTCAGCCGAATAATGGCTGCCTTGGAGGAACCATAGGCTGACAGGTGATATGGTGCAGAAGTTGACCCCGATCCGGAAAGGTTAATAATTCGTCCGCCTCCACCCTCCGCCATTATGGGAATCACCGAACGGCAACACAGGTACGTGCCCACCAAATTGACCTGTATTGTCCGAACCCAGGACTCCACATCGTTCTCCTCCAGTGCACCAATGGGTCCCACTATGCCTGCGTTGTTCACCAGAATATCAATCCGGCCAAACCTCTCCAGAGTCTTGGCAGACATCGCTTCCACCCCAGTCTGGCTGGTCACGTCAACACTTATGACATGTGCTTCAACTCCCAGCGCTGCAGCCTGCTCGGCCGTATCGCCCAGTTGGTCCAGGCTCCGCGCCGCCAGCGCAAGCTTTGCCCCTTCATTGGCGTACGCCAGGGCTATGGCCTGTCCTATCCCCCGACCTGCGCCGGTAACCAGGGCAACCCTGTCCTTCAACCGCATATCATCATTCTCCTGGCGACTGCTGATGTATCTCCAGCTTACCCTGTGCCTGTTCCGGAGGCCAGATAACCACCTTCTTGCCCCGCTGCCACTGGACCAGATTCACGGAGCGGCCAATCTGCTGCCCTGACTCGGGATTGATTTTGAACCTGCCGAAAAAGGTGTGAAAGTCCAGCTTTCCTGCTGCCCTCCAGAGCAATCCTTGATCGAGACTCCCGGCCTCTTTCAGGCACCTCTGGGCTATCAGCCCCGCAGCGAAGGACTGCGCCATAGGGTAGTCAACTGGAACTCCTGCGGCACCCCGGGCCAGGTTCAGCTCAGACAGGACTTGCGCTGGTGTTGGACCATAGAAATCAGCCGGAGGAAGAAAAACGGCGTCATCCCTGGATGGCTCCCACTGGCTGGGCCCCACGAAGCCTTCGACATTTTCTCCCATCTCCCTCCGAAACCGTTCTATGGGAGTGGCAACCACTGCAGTCACGCTTGGTCGGCGCTCGATATCTGGCTGGGAAGCCAGCACTTGGGCAATAGCAATGTCATGACGTATCCGCCCAACAACCAGTAACAAGTCAGGCTTTGCAGCCAGCGCCTCGGATATCAGCTCGCTGAAATCATTCTGCGTAGAAGGAAACTCCAGGTAGCGCACTCTGCGGAAACCCCGGTCCTGGGCTGAACGCTCAAGCCCCTCGCTGACCAGTCTGGGAAACGCCCCGTCGGCGCACCTGAGTACACAAAGGGAAGCGGCAGATGGATGAGCCACTTTGACCAGTTCTGGCAGACCAGCCAGGTATTCCCGGGCCCCTGTCAAAATGCCGACCACCCACCGCCCTGGCTGGCAGATAATATCAGCGGCGCCACCCTGGTTCCAAAGGACCATTCCTGCCCCGGCCGCAACTTCGGAAACTGCCCCGGCCAAGCCACTGGAATAGGGGCCAAAAAGCAGATCTATCTGGTCTTCGTGGATTAGCCTATTTGCAGCCGTTGCGGCGCCGTCAGCCAGGCTGGAATCGTCGTAATGAATGACCTCTATCTCGTAACGACGAGTGCCAATCTCTAGGCCACTGGTTCGGTTTACCCCGTCTGCCCAGGCTTGAAGGCCGACCAGAGCTTGTCGGCCCTGGGTTTGGAACTGGCCGGTCAGCGAGACCGGTATTCCCACCTTTATAACAGTCATAGCCCCGGTTTAGCGTAAACCCCGACAGTAAGCTGAATTCGCTACATCCTGGGACGGAAAATGCCAAAGGAGCTGGTGTACCCGTGCAGGAAAGTGGTGCCGCTGACCGGCCCGATTTCCCCGTTGCAGAAGAACCCTCCCAGCGGCACTGAGCCTATCTTGTCCCGGAAGAGTTCCGTATCGTGGTTGGGACGTCCGTAAAGGTATTGTCCCCGCCCAAGGCACGAAAAGAGCAGTGCTCCGTGTACCTCGTTTTCCCGGTTGTCGCCGGCATAGCGCTCCAGGACAGCGGCCAAATCCTGCGCAGAGGTATCGGCGTCCCTGAGGTGGAATTGGACCAGCTGGCCTTCCTTAAGCATTTCACCGATAGCCAGGGAACCGCTGCGGTCATCCATGCCCATTACGTTGCGGATGAGAAAGTCTCCCTGTTGGGGCTCGTCAATAAACTCGTCCATTACCACGCCCAGGAACAGGGAGTGCTGCATTAATCCCTGGTCTCTCTCAGTGAGGGTAGGATACAGCCCCCGAAGGACGTTCAAAGGAGTCTCGCCGTCCAGGGACTCCAGCAGATTGCGCCGGCTCTGGGTGATACGCATCGGCTGACCAATGGGACGGCAGCCCTGGGCAACTACCGTGTCAATGGTTATGTTGCCGTGGAGCGCCACCCCTACGGCGCCAGACCGATGAACGCGGTTTCCCAGGAACAGGGCATTGCCTCCCTGCTGCTGCGCTCCGCTGGCTAGGCCGCCGATTTTGGCAGATCCACTAAAAGCAAAGTCCATACCCAGGATCAGGTTCTGCACCGGGAAGGAAAAGGGGTCAGCCAGGAGCACAAATTGCGGTGCTTCGGAAGGACTCACTCCAAGCAGGTCTTCCCAGGAAGTGGGGCCGGCGTCCAGGTCAGGCAGGGCATCGCTGGCCAGGTGGAATGGCCTTACCGTTACGTCGGGAAGGGAAGCGGCCGTTATGGAAAAAGCTGGGCTTTGTTCCACTTCCTGCCCGTTTCCGATTATTCCCCCGCCTGAGCACCCGAGTACCAGGGGGGCTCCATTTTCATTGGGCAAGCCCTGCTCTACAAGCTGGGGCACCGCTTCATAGTTCTGGTGGTGATGGGAAGAGGCGAAGACCACGGCTAGGTCCACCTGAAGGTCACCTAGTTGCTCCCGAAGGCTTGCGACACATTCGTCGATTGCTGTCTCCAGGGAAGTATGCTCGGATATTGCGGAGGCCCACTTCATGCCTGCACCTCATTTGTGTACAAATGGGATCTGAACGACCCCTTATTGGCTAACCCAGTATATCAGGCCGGGTAGCCCGGAAGGGGCAGGCATTAACATGAATCGACTGGACCACAAGCCAGCTGCGGATAAATCTGATTAGCGAAATACCGGGAATCAGGAGTTGCAAAAAACTCCAGAATACTACAACTAGCCGATCTCGAGTCACGATATCTGGAAATGCGCCTCTGTCGGAACACAGTCCACCCCGTTTATCGGCACAATATCTTGAGGGCAAGCAGAGAACGCAATCACACAGTCCATCTCGGCCCTCAATATCACGTAGTCGCCCGGTTTCGAGACAGGCGGTTCAAAGCCAATACTGCCGTCCGGGGAGACCGGAATGTTCATAAACAGGTTCCATGGGCTGGGTGTTTCGGGCGCTGCCAAGCCTAGTGCGGCCAGCGCCGTCGCCAGGTTGTCGGTGCAATTGTCGTGGTATTCGGAACAGCCCAGAAGCTCATAACGATACCGATCGCAAGCTGCCAGCAGGGTATCGTGAACTCCTCCTGACGTATCTTCAACCAGCGTAAGAACAGGCCGCCTCCGGTTGGAGACCATCGCTTGCCCTAGCGAAGGCATCGTCCGGCCTAGAGAAGTGCGCGAGTGTTCCATCGACATGAACTCCGTCAGGTCGGCCCGACTGAAGGCCCAGGTATCCACCACTTGCTGCCCATGGGTATTGATTACTTTCAACGACTTGCCTGCTGGCAGGAAAGCCGCTTTGCCCTTTCGAGCGGGAATTGCTATGGTAGAAACTGCGGTCATAACATCACCTCCACGCGGCAAGTCTCTGGACCGTAGAAATTCGCCCTTAACCGGTAAAACCGGCCCAGACTTCCGGCAATCTCTCCAGAGCCTCGGTCGTCAGCGGCCCCAGGGCTGCATAGTCCACGGCCTGTTGCAGGTGTTCCAGGCTGGAATAGCCCACAAGGACGCTACTCACTCCGCTGTTACTCAGGGCAAACCGCAGCGACGCCTCTACAAGGCTGCCGGCATGGCCTTCGTTGACCAGGAAACGGAAACCCTCTGCACGCTCCCGGTCCTGGTTGTAATCTCGCCCCGAGCCAATGGGGGCTACAGACGGGACAGCCACCGGATGTCGCGCTGCCTCCCCACTCAGCGCGCCGGCCGCCAGCACCCTTATAACCAGCGCTCCCATACCATGGTCTGCCGCCATTCCAATTTGGTCCTTGTAGTCGGGCATGTCGAAACCGGAAGGAACGGCATTCCCTGCACTGGGGTTTACCAAATTGTAAACTGACTGAATTGTGTTTAGCGCTCCCGATCCAATAACCCGATGCAAGGCTGGGGTCTCGCCCACGGCAGTCATACCGCAGAAACTGACCTTTCCCTGTTCCCTCAATTGCGTCAGGGCTTCAACCACCTCCCCCAGAGCCTCTTCCGGGGATACTGACCCACCTGCGGCCACCGACGCCACGTGGTTATGCATCTGGATAAGATCAACTTGCTCCCGCTGCATTCGGTCCAAGCTGTTCTCTACTGAGGCAATCACGTCGTCCTTTATATGCCCTGCTTCGTGGGTAGTAACCCGAAACTTTGTTCCGACGTAAACGTCCTCCCCCAGTTCTTTGAGCACCCGACCCAGATTGGTTTCCGATTGACCGTTTCCGTAGGACGAGGCGGTATCGAAGTAGTTGATTCCAAGTTCCATGGCCCGGGCCACCGCTTTCACCTGGTCACCATGCTCTCCGCGAATCATCAGCCCGCCCACATTCCCGCACCCGAACCCGATTTCGGAGACGTTCAACCCGGTATTGCCCAAAGGTCTGTATCGCATTTCCTCACACCCTTCCGTATTGCGTCTGCTAATGGTATTCCCCAATGAGAGCCACGACAATGTCCCTACAGTGGTAGTGCCTGCCCTTCAACTGCCATTGCCAGCATTCCAAGTCAGCCATATAATCGCCCAAGCTACCCAACCCACAGGGAGGCCAATCGATGCAAACCAATACAACCAAGGCCAAGCTGGCCGCCGGCGACGTAGTCTTCGGGGCAATCATCACCCGTTACTCCCCCGACCTGGTGGAGATTTTTGGCGCCGTGGGCTATGACTTCGTAATGATCGACTGCGAACACGGCCCCATGAACCTGGACCAGGTGGAGCATATGGTACGGGCCGCCGAGACATTCGGCATTACACCCATCGCCCGCATTCCAAACAAGGAAGAGTCCACCATCCTGCGTTTCCTGGACCGGGGGCTGCAGGGCATTATCGTACCTCACGTAAACAGTGGAGAGCAGGCCGCTGGCGTGGCCCGGGCTGCCCGCTACTATCCCGAGGGACATCGGGGCATGGGCGGCGGTCGAGCCCATGACTATGGTGTCGGCGTGACCAGGGACGAATCCACCAGTTGGGTCAATTCCCAGCTTCTGGTAATTCCGATGGTGGAGGAAGTAGAAGCCGTAAGCAACCTGGACCAGATCCTGGCCGTGCCAGGGGCGGACGTCTTGCACGTTGCAGCGTCCGACCTGGGCCAGAGCATGGGTTTTCCGCCAGTTTCTGAAGTTCGCCGCGTTATGGGGGAAGTTATTCCCAGGGTGCGGGCCGGCGGCAAAAACGTCGGTGTAGGCGGCAACAACCCCGGGGACGCCGCAGGCGTGGCCGAATTCATCAAACTTGGCGCCAATTTCGTCACCGTGTCTTCCCAGGGCCTCATGCGCCTGGCTGCCGAAGACTTTCGAAAGCGCGTTGACGAGGCCTTGCAAACCTCTTAAGTCGCTTGCCAATGATGCACCCTGGGCACGAATAATCTCCACTGCCAGGCAACTCATTCGTGGCCCTTCGTACCTCTTCGATGTCCAAGAGAAAACAGGAGGATAGGAAATGGCGGAACCAACATTGAAACTGGAACAGATTCAGGCCGCAATGCAGGCCATGATGACCAAGGCCCAGGAAACTCCGGATGCGCCGGTGGCCATGGCCATAGTTGACTCCACCGGCAACCTGGAAGCATACGCAAAGATGGACAACCTGCGCATGTTCAGCCGCCGCCACGCACTGCGGAAGGCCTACACCGCCGCCATCATGGGTCTCAACACCGGGGCCCACGCGGAGAGGCTCCACGGCCAGGGCCGCAGCATCAGCGAACTGGGCGACCCCAACCTCACCCACGGCCAGGGTGGCCTCGTGATTATGAAGGACGGCGTCATCCTGGGCGGAATAGGTGTGGGGGGCTACCCCAGCGGCCAAGCCGACGAGGATCTTTCACGGGTGGGCCTCGATGCCATGAATCTCTAGCGCCCACAAAGATGGGGAACCATTAATCCAGATTGAAAACGGGGCGGGATTGTGACCCGCCCCGTAGCTTTTTGCCAGTCCGCCCTGTTGGATACCTAGCCCTTGGGCCGCTGGATTATCTCCAGGCTGACGTGGTCGGGAGCCTCGATGAAGGCCACGGTAGAGCCGGACGGCATGGTCCAGGGTTCGCAGATAAAGTGGACGCCATGGGTCCGGAAATTGGCAGCCGCAGCTTCCATATCGTCGACTTCAAACCCGATGTGGTCCAGGCCATAGCGGGGGTCCGTGGAACCGGGCACCGGGTCTTCTCCCTCAGCCCGACCGGAAATAGTCATCAGCGGCCGTCCGTCCAATTCCAGAATTATGGACTTGGTAGTGGACAGAGGTCTTTCAGCAGTAATGACGGCGCCAAAATTGTCACAATAGAACTTGGCGGCAGCGTCCGGATCTTCGCTCCGGAAATGCAGGTGGTTCTGGGTAAAGTTCATGGTTTGCCTCCTTATGTCAAAACTGGTCAGGTTAGTAATGTCCCTTCGCGACTTTTACCCCAAGAAATCCTTAACCCACTGGTTGTAGCTGTCACGGCGGGTAAGCTGGTTCATTAATTCCGGCGAAGCCAGTTGGTCCGTAAGGTCGGCGGGCTTTACGCCGTCCCTCAAGGCCTTCATGGTGTCGTAGGCCGCCTTGATTGCCGCCGCGAAGGGCAGATGACCCTGAAGAGCGACGCGGACGCCAGCGCTGCTCAGGAAGTCCAGGTCGGCCAGTTCTCCGCCGGCGCCGCCGAGAAGCAGCGGAATATTGACCTCGGCAGCCACGGCCTCAACTTCGGCGCGGGTCTGGGCGCCAGCCAGAAACATGGCATCTACCCCGGCCGCCTCATAGGCCTTGGCCCGCTTGATGGCATCTTCGAGTCCGGTTACCCGCAAAGCGCTGGACCGGCCGGCGACAACAAGAGCGGGGTCCTGGCGACCGGACAGGGCCGCTTTCATCTTGCCCACGCCCTCTTCGACGGAAATAAGCGCGCCCTCACCGGCAGCGCCGAAGCCAAGGGGTAGCTGGGTGTCCTCGATGGTCAGGCAGGATACACCGGCGGTCTCCAGTTCCTCCACGGTGCGGCGAACGTTCAGGGCGTTTCCGTATCCATGGTCGGCATCAACCATCAGGCTCAAGTCGCCGGCTCGGCATATCCGGTGAATCTGCTGGGCAAACTCGGTCAGAGTCAATACGATAAGATCGGGCGCTCCCAGTACGGTGCCTGATGCAATGGACCCCGCAAACATTCCAACTTCGAAACCAATGTCCTCTGCGGCGCGAGCCGAGATGGGGTCAAACACAGAGGCGGGATGGACACACCGGTCGCCCGCAAGTATTGCTCGATACCTTTCACGTCGTGCGGTCAGGTTCATAATTCTCCTCGCGATAATTGGGTTAATCTTCGTGCAAGACTATACTACCCACAGCAATGAGCCACAAGATTGATACCCTGGACAGATGGAAACGGGTCTGGTCACCAGGATCGGCGGAGCAGGTTCAATGACTACCATCTTCGGCGTTGATTTCAGCGGCGCCATGGCAGACAACAATACCTGGATCGCCAGGGGCAAACTGGTTGGGGTATGCCTCACATTGGAGGACTGCTCCAGGATCAGCCGAGCCGACTTGACGACGACACTGGCCGACTGTTCCGGCCCGGTGGTGGCGGCCATCGACTTTCCTTTTGCAACGCCCAGGGCATTTGCAGACTACTGGATTCCCGGTAGCAAGACCATGCCAGACCTCTGGGCAGCGGCTGTCCAAATGGACTATGCCAGCTTTCTTGAATTAAGAGATGAGTTTGTAGACAGACACGGGGAACCGAAGCGCGCCTGCGACCCCCCGGAGAGTTACTCCTGCCTGCACATGGTTAACCCAATTATGGTTCCAATGACCTTTCGCGGCATGCAAATGCTGCAACTGCTCTGGTCTGGCGACTCGGCCAATGCGATGTCTGTTCCTCCATTGCCTGAGTATTCCAGGCAGGGGACTGAAGGAGTTACAGAATTGCTGGAAGTCATGCCAGGCGCTGTGCTCAGGAAATTGGGCTTGCCATTCAAAGGATACAAGGGAGGTCAGCGGGCTCGAGAGAGACGGCTGTCCATAATCGATGAGCTTCCCGGGCGAACGAGCCCCATCTTGTTTGAGTTTGGAGACCTTCGGGATCTGGCCATTGGCAGCCACGATGCCTTGGATTCTATGGTTGCAGCGGTCGCTGCCGCATTGTGGGCTGTGGTGCCGGAACGCTTTCCCAAACCTCCGGCAAAGGGTCAAGACGGATTTGACCCCGTCGTATTGCTGGAAGGCTGGCTTTATGCCCCGGAAGGGCCTTCCTGAACCCGACAGCTCGCGCGTCGGAACCCGCCGTACCCAGGCTTCATTTATGGTATAACGGGGAAACTCTATTCAGGAGGAGATTGTCATGCAGATAGTACGCATATTTTCTGGAGACGATGGTGAATCCCACTTCGAGGACTTAACCCTTGACCAGTTCGCCGAAATAATGAACCGCGTAGGGCCAGGAACCATCAACCTTACTCGCCGGGATCCGCCCTACTTTGAAGACTATCACACCGCCCCCCGTCGCCAGTACGTAATTGCCCTCTCCGGTGCAGCCGAGTACGAAACAGCCGACGGTACGGTGAAGCGCCTGTTTCCAGGGGACATCCTGATTGCGGAAGACCTGACCGGTCACGGTCACATCGCCCGAAGCGCAGACGAGAATTACCGGGTGTCCTTCTCCGTGCCGCTGGCTGAGGCCTAGTTTCCTGGAAGACAGTAGCCTAGCTCGAGCACAGTGGTCATCATCCGTGGTTGGGAACCGGTAGTCTGAAATAAATGGATGAGACTTCAGAGGGCGCAGCCGCAGTTGTCAGTTGTTACCCTCTGCGAGGTAGTACCTTGACGGTCAGGGTCTAGAAGCCGCAGGGGGTCCAGGGCTGCTGTTGAACCGCAAACATGCGATTTGCCCGTTCCAGGGCCCCTGCCTTCTTTTCGTCCAACAGGCCAGCTTGCTCCAGCGTAGTGAAGCTGACCGTACCCAGGTAGGTGGAACCCAGTGCGGCTACACCAATCGAAATATCCGGGGCGCCTTCCGTGGTCTTGCAATGCGCCCCTTCGCAAGACGCTTCCAGCGCGAAACGGGTGGCGTTCCAGGGGCACACCTCATCTCGCACCTCAATCACCAGCCTGCCTTCAGCAGCATACTCTCGCATGGTCAGGGCTGCAGCCACGTTGACAAGGCGCAGCCACAGACCGTCCCGGGTCCCCCTGCTTAATCTGCGCGGGTCTGCCAACATCCACGGGAGCGGATCGTCCACTGGGCGCCGCTCGGCTTCCGCCCTAGTGACCAGATCGGTGTCGAAGCAGAATCGCCACAGGGCTGCAGCTGCGGTACGGGTAGTTGCCATTAACTCCTGGACTGTGACGGTGCCCTCGCCAGTGCGGTACCGGGCGTAACCTTCCATTCGGTCGTCCTGGTAGTAACCCACGTAGAATATTCCGCCCCGCCCACCTTGCCGGTGCTCCGGTGCGCTGGCCTCTCGCTCCCAGAGATGCGCTGCCTTTTGGAACACCCCGGGGCGGCCCACAGTGCTTCGGCGAAATACGTCTGGCAAGACCGTTCCAATAGCCGAAGGGTTTATAAATGCAAATCTGCCCGCCGCCTCATGCCGATGTGCATATCCGGTGTAGTGGCGTTCAATACTCCATTCTTCTCTAAGGGACCCAATGCCATACCCGAATCGGCCGTATATCACGCTTTCCGAGGCAAACAGGCCCGCGAGAGGCTCTCCCCTCTCGTAAACGTCTTTTAGCTGGTGATGCATCATCATGGTCATGATGCCCCTGCGCCTGTGGGTGGGCTGAACCTCGATGTTCGCCACCCCGGCAATGGCAGAAGTCGCTCCCGGAATGGAAATCTCCTGCAAGTGGGAATGGGCTCCCCCCACAATGTCCCCCCCATCAAAAACGGCTATTGAACGGTCCAGATCAAAGCTTGGCCGCAATGATTCCGGGTCGGCATTTAGCCGATTGCCGTAGGCTCGGGCCTCTACTCTGACCCATTCCTCGAACTCATCGGCGGTTATTTGCCTTAATTCCAGCATCCGGCACTCCCCCGGCAGGGTTGGTTTGACTCTTTACCTTCAAACGATAATGGTTTTCGACGGGAAGAATATTACATTATTTTCCGGTACGCCACATCACTAGGTTTTTTCGGCAGTCTCCGCCTGGGCAGGGAGACTTCTGGTATCCCCCCAAATCGGCCGGACCGTTGCCCTGATTTCCCGGTTGACATACGGTAATCTAATGCCGATGATAAGCACCAAATAGAATCAGGAGGCTCCTAAGTGAAGGCTGCCGTTTTGTACGAGTATGGTCAACCCCTGGTGGTTGAAGACGTGGATCTGGACGAACCCAAGGCCGGTGAGGTACTGGTCAAGATTGGAGCCGCCGGCGTTTGCCGCAGCGACCGGCACTTTATGCATGGGGACGCTGCCATTGCTCTCCCCGCCGTATTGGGCCACGAGGGTGCGGGCACCGTCGAAAAAGTGGGGCCGGGCGTTTCCCTTACCAAGCCTGGTGACCAGGTCATCCTTTCTTTTGTTCCAGCCTGCGGCCGGTGCAAGTCATGCCTCGAAGGCAACTCCAACGTCTGCGACCTGCATATGGCCACCGGACCCTTCATGCTGGACGGGACCACGCGCCTGCGCAAGGGTGACCAGAACATTCACCACATGGGCAAGGTAGCCTGTTTTGCGGAGTATGCCGTAGTTCCCGAAACCGGTTGCATTCCAACCAGCGCCGGCCTTCCCATGGACAAGGCGGCCATGATAGGTTGCTGCGTCCCAACCGGCGTGGGAGCAGCCATGTTCAGCGCCAAAGTCCAGCCCGGCAGCACGGTCGCCGTGGTGGGCTGCGGTGGCGTGGGCCTAAATGTGATCATGGGCGCCAGGCTGTTGAATGCCTCTCAGATCATCGCCGTTGATATTCGCGAAAGTCAGTTGGAATTTGCCATGAAATTTGGCGCCACCCATTCGGTTAACGCCGCAGATCGGGACCCCGTTGCCCAGGTCAAGGAACTGACCGGCGGGCGGGGGGCCGACTATACCTTCGAGGTCTTCGGCTCGGCCGAAACCGTCAAAGCCTCCTACGATATGTGCGCCAAGAGCGGCACCGTAACCGTGGTGGGCATTGCCCCCGCGGGCGCGGAAGCTCCCATCAATGCTGTGGACCTGGTTCGGAACGAAAAGACCCTTCGTGGCACCTATTATGGTTCCGCCCGGTCACGGACAGATATGCCTACGATGGTTGACCTTTATTTGTCCGGTAAATTGAACCTGGACGACCTGGTGGTCCGGCACTACACCCTGGACCAGATCAACGAAGCCTATGGCGACATGGACGACGGTGAAATAGGACGCGGGGCCATAATGTTCAACTAAGAGCCCGATCAAAGTCCCTTCCTACTTGAGGGAGGAAGGCAGGATGGTGGTGACTCGCTTTCGGGAGTCGCCTGAAGGACAACTGCCAGTCCACTGGATGACTGCCGAAACGGCTTCCAAAAAACTATCGTACCAAACCTGCGGTACCTTTAATTCATAGCTAGATGCTTGCAAGGAGTCGGTTATGCCCAGACTGGATACCCTGAGCGAAGTGCAGCGCAGGACCCTTGAATTTTTCCCCTGCCTGGAGCATGACTCCACGCCCTGGGTAAAACTGGGCAAGCCGCTTTCTCAGAGCAAGGTCGCCCTTGTAACATCTGCGGGCCTTCACCTGCGGGACGACAAGCCCTTTAACCGTGACGATCCCGGCGGTGAATACTCCTACCGCGTGATCCCCAGCGACTGCGACCCGGTAGATGTGGTTCAAAGCCACTTCTCTATTGGCTTCGACCACACAGGCATATACCGCGACCTCAACGTCACCTTTCCGGTGGATCGGTTGCGGGAGATGGTTGGCAATGGTCAGTTGGGCAGCCTGTCCGCCAACTTCTATTCCTTCATGGGCGCTCTGCGAGATGCCAGCGGGGTAATTGAAGAGACCGGACCCGAAGTCGCCGGCAGACTAAAGGAAGAAGGTGTGGACGCCGTCCTCCTGACCCCTACTTGACCCCTTTGCACCCACACCGTGAGTGTGCTGGCCCGGGTCTTTGAAGAGAACGGTATTGCTACCGTGACTATCGCCATGGTCAGGGAGCACGCCGAAAGGGTTAAGCCTCCCCGTGCCCTCTTTGTACCCTTCTTCTTCGGCTTTGCCCTGGGAAAACCAAACGACGCCAAGTACCAGCGCCAGGTTTTGACTGAAGCCTTCGACATGTTGAAGTCTCCCGAAGGGCCGGTACTGGTGGACTTTCCTGATGACTCCGCTCCCACCGCCATGCCCCAAGCCTCCCAAGTGGATTCGGCCAGCGCGCCAGAAACTCGCAGCGCCGCCGACGAAGTTACAGCGATGCGGGCGTTCTACGAGCGTTGGGTTGAAAACAATGGTGGACGCACCGCAGTGGGATTGAGCGGAATTCCGCAGAGACGGTTCCGGGGCGTCGTCCGTTTCCTGGAGTCATGCGCCGAAGGGGATGAACAGGCCGACATGTCGGAACGCCCCGACGGCGTGACGAGGCACCAGTTCATTCGCTACTGCGCCGACGACCTGAAGGCATTCCTTTACGAAGCCCGCATGGAACAACAGCGAGACGCCGACGAGGAGTCACTGCACCGCTGGTTCTGGGGTAGCACCGCCTGCGGCAAGCTGATTGCCGAAGTGGCAGCCAGGCTCAACGAGTCGGATAATTCGGCCCTCAAGGCCATCGCCTACGGCCTGGCCCGTTAGGACCTTGGAGAAATTCTGAATCGGCCAGTATTTTATGATGGATGCAGGGACTAAATTCCCCGCATCCTTTCAAATTTAAGGACAAGGATCATTTCAGTGGCTGATATTGCCGTCAAACTGGTAGAAACCGAGGAAGAACTGGAAGCCGCCATAAACGTCCGCATGAGGGTATTTGTGGTGGAGCAACAAATTCCAGCCGAAGAAGAACTGGATGAGGCTGACTCCACGGCTACCCATGCTGTCGCTGTCTCGAAAGGACAGGTAATCGGTACCGGCAGAATGCTGGTGGTGGAAGGAGACCCGGCAGGCACCTGCCGCGTGGGCCGTATGTCAGTGGAAAGGGAGTGGCGAAGGCACGGTGTGGGCGGAATGATCCTGGAATGCCTTGAGGAAGCCGCCCGCGCCGGGGGAATGACCCATTGCCTCCTCCACGCTCAAGATTACGTCAAGAATTTCTACGCCAAACATGGCTACCGCGAACAGGGTGACGTATTTCTTGAAGTGGACATTCCCCACGTAGAGATGGTGAAAGAATTGTAACTTTCCCAGACCTGGATCCACAGAAGTTGGCCACATGAAAACGGGATGCCTGTTGCGGCATCCCGTTACTGTTTGGAGTCCTGTCTTCAAATTCCTTACCCTCAACTGAGGGTCATGGCCTCGGGCCTCAATGGTGGTATTGAACTGTGTCAGAGAGGAACTGACCGTAGCTACCTGCCGGGCGGGCGCTCACAACAATGCCTGCTCCCCTTACAACCTGCCATATCTTCCTGAGTGTTCTCACCGTGAAGAACCTCACTTTCAATAAGCCTTACCCAATAAGTGATACGCCCAGCCTCGTCAAAGGGATCTAACGGGGGCGTATGTCAGACCACAACCTCTTCGATCACCCTTACCTCCATCTTGGCGATATGGCTGGTTGGAATATCACCCAGGGCCGTGCGCTCGGGGGAAGCGAAATAGGCAGCTTCCTTGTCAGGAATTTCCTCGGCGTTGTTGAAGCGACGCACCCAGATAAACTCGGTCCGGTCAGCGTTGACGAAGGAACTTACTACCGGAATTCCCAGCCTATCATGGAGTGGCCGGATATGCTCGTTGAATACTTTAAGCCAGGAATCCATCATTCCCCGATTTATGGTGTAAATGCGTAGCTGAGCGGTCATGATTTCTGCTCCAAATCTAACTGATGATCTGCTGGGCGCTCCACTTTACGATGGGCAGCCATTGGCTTGGAATTTTTCCGGTCTAGCGAATATCTGGACTCACTAAAGGTTTACACCGCGAATTGCCTCATTGCTTCCTCGCTGAAAGCCAGGCCCAGACCCGGCTTGTCGGGGACCACAATATCCCCGTCCACAATGGCGGGCGTCTCCTCAAACAACTGCAAAGACCAGGGCATATATTCCACGGTCAAGCCGTTGGGAATAGCCGCCACGTTATGAACCTGAACTTCGGGGGCTACGTGGCTGACCACGGGCATGTTGAATGCCTCCGCCATTCCAGCGACCTTCTGAAACTGGGTAATGCCTCCCACCCGCATCAGGTCGATCATAACAATGTCTATGGATCGGTTCTCAATCAATTGGCGGAACGGAGCGATCCCGAAAACGTACTCACCGCAGGCCAGGGGGGTGGTCAAGGCATCGGCGATGCGGGCAAGACCCTGGTAATCATCGTAGGTGGTCGGGTCCTCCAGCCAGAACAGATTGTACTCCTCAACCTGCTTGCCGATAGAAATGGCGCGGTTAACGTCCCAAAGCTGGTTTATGTCGCACATCAGGTCTATATCTGGCCCAATGGCTTCCCGCATAACTCGGATGCGTGCCACTTCATCATCAGCTGAGGGTTCGGCCCCCATCTGGGTCTTCATTTGCTTGAAGCCCTTTTCCACCAGGCGACTACCCACGTCAGCCAGAAACTCAAGGTTTCGGTCGCGGGTTAGTTGGCCGCTGGCATAGGTGGGTACCCGGTCACGGTGGCCGCCCAGCAAGGTGGCAACTGGCAGCCCGAAAGCCTTGCCCTTGATGTCCCATAACGCGACATCCACCCCGGCCAGGGCAAAGTTAAACATGCCCGGCCCTATAGTTCCCGTTTGGCGCTTCAATTTAGCAACAATGGCTTCGATACCCATCGGGTCGTCGCCAATGATTATCTCGCACATTGCATCGACAGTTACCTTCAATGCCGTGAAGAGCGGATTCCCTACCATGCCTGGAATGAAGGAATAACCGATGCCCTTTATTCCTTCGTCGGTATCGAGCTCTATGGTCACAAAGTCCCTGGTCCCGGGACCAATTGGGATGCCGTCCACCAGGGGGTTATCCGCCGGTACGCGCACAACCCTGGTGTTGAAGCCGGTTATCTTCATCGCTTGTCCTCTGTCAGCCTATTCCCATTTGTCGCTTCCGGTGTTCCAGCGCCATTGGTCTCCAACCGGAATCCGGCCTATTTCAGCCCGAATTCTTCCATCAACTCTTGAATTGCCTGGGGAGTGCGTCGATTATTCCCGCCACCCATCCTCTCTTCCGGGTAGCGGATGTTGGGTACTGTCTTGACGTGAATCAGTGAAGGACCTTCTTCGCTCAGGATTTGCTCAGCTTGAACTGCGAAGTCTTCCAGGTTGTCGAAGGAATAACTGTTGGCATAGCCAGCCGACCGGCCCATTTCCTCGTAGTCGGTGGTTTGAGCGCCGGGGACTTCCTGGCCACCCGTTGTGGCATAAACCCCGTTATCTAATACAAAATGGTAGAGATTTGTCGGGGCCTTATTAGCAATGGTCACCAGTGCCCCCAAATTCATCAAGAGGCTGCCGTCACCATCAAAAACAATCACTTTCTCCTCGGGCTTGGCTAACGCCACACCGAGGGCAAAGGAATTGGTTTTGCCCATGGCACCGCTGGCGGGAACGTCGCGGGCGATGTTGTCCGACACTTCAGCCCAGCCTATGTTTGCCCGCATTGCGGGGACAACGACCGCGTTATCCCGGTGTTTGTTTACTATGTTCATCAATTCAACCTGGTCGATCATATATGTTCCCTCCGCGCAGAGTTGACCGCAAATCGTACCTTATTCAGCTTAAGTACGGAATTTGGCCCATTCTACCATAGAAACCCGTTAGAAATAGAAGGCCTGTAGGCTGCCTCTGACTGGCGCCAAATTGACCTGGAACCCTGTGAAACCATATACTCAGTGGACTATTCAGACACTTACCTGAAGCAATCGATTCGGAAGTCTTGCCTAACTCGTGGAGGAACGTCATGGCTACAGACCAGAATGACATTAAACACTACGTTCAGGAACGCTACGGGGCCCGTGCCCGAGGAGTCATTGAACTTTCAGCAGCCGAGGGCGACGCTGATGGCGACGCAGGATGCTGCGGCCCATCCGATACGGAGCGTGCCCTCCGCCTGTATAACGAAGGGCAAGTTGCCGGCCTTCCCGCAGAAGCAGTGGCAGCTTCCGCAGGATGTGGCAACCCAACGGCTCTTGCCGACTTGAAGCAAGGAGAGAGGGTACTGGACCTCGGCTCGGGCGGTGGGATTGACTGTTTCCTGGCTGCCCAGCAAGTCGGTGAGTCCGGCCACATAACCGGGCTGGACATGACCCCTGACATGCTTGAATTGGCCCACAAAAACCTGGCCACCACCGGCTTGACCAACGTTGAGTTTGTCGAAGGTGAAATGGAGAATATCCCGCTGCCCGACGGCTGTGTTGATGTGGTCATTTCCAACTGTGTCATATGTCTTTCTCCAGACAAGGACGCTGTTTTTCGGGAAGCCTTCCGCGTGCTTGCGCCGGGCGGCCGAATGCACGTTTCAGACATGGTTGCCCTGAGCCCGGAGGGTCCCTCGGTAACCGACGCCGAAGCATGGGTGGCGTGCGTTGGCGGAGCGGAGGACAAATCTGTGTACTTGGACCGTTTGGTCCGTGCCGGGTTCGTTGGTGTCGAGACCACGGACGAGGACATCCGGTTCGACGATGAAGGGATCTCGCTCAATGTTGCCAGCGTAAAGGTGGTAGCCCACAAGCCCGCATAAGGACAATCGGTCTCACTCTACAGGCAAGAAAAAAGGCTGGGCCAATTCCCAGCCTTTTTTGTTGCTGATTCTTCGGCATCCGCTAACCCAGGACAAACCTCTTGAATGCTTCGGCGTACTGAAAGCCTACCTCTGATCCAATCTCGCTTCGCCAACCCTTCAGGTATTTCTCCGCATCGTCGTACTCCACCTGGCTGGCATGGGCCCGCAGCGCACTTACCGCGACTTCTATGTAGTCAGTAACGTCAACATACTGGTCGGCGTTTTGCCGGTCCATTATCCAGAGTTCCTTGACCTTGTGGGGTTCCAGCCCTTCCGACAGGAGTTCGGGGAATGTCAGCCTGTCCCGCGCAGTTGGGTAGATGGCCGACAAGGTAGCCTCTCCGGCCGCGAAGTGGTCCGGATGGCCGATATACCCGCGGCCCACCAGATCGCGCGCAGGGTTTTGGCAGATTACCAGGTCGGGGCAGTAACGCCTGATCTGTTTTGCTATGTCCCGGCGAAGATCCAGGGTGGGTTGCAGCATGGCATCTTCGTATCCCAGAAACACAACCTCGTGAAGCCCCAGGACTTTGCCCGCATTGGTTTGCTCTGTTTCTCGTATCCTTATCAACTCGTCAGAGCTGATTTTCGGGTCATCAATACCCTTGCTGCCGTCGGTGCACAGGACGTACACCATTTCCCAGCCTTCGTCGCACAACTTCGCCACGGTGCCAGAACAGCCCCATTCGGCGTCATCCGCGTGGGCCACAACAACCATGCCCCGCTTGTTGGAATCTTCGATTGTGGTCATTGATTAGAGCCTCCACACACTTTCACCAGGGAGGTCTTCAACCTCGCTGGGAATCAAGACAGCAAAGTTTAGCATAACTCTCCAGGGCTGCGAACGTACTCAATGTGTTGCCTGCGGGTTGGCCGAAGTCATCTGAATGTGGATAATGGGTGCTCAGTATCAGCTTCGCAACAGCTTATATCGGCGGTGAACGAATTGGCGAGACTGTGGGCCAAGAACACAACCTTCGACTCGGTCAATGTAGGGGATGAATTGCCTATCCTCGTCAAATGGGAAACGGAAGATACTATCGACAGATTTCGGCAATTGATTTTGCCGAAAAGAGAGGAACCCGGCGACGGTGCAGCAAGTTTCGCCAACACGGCAGCGGTAAGCCAGGCGCTGCTTTCGTACGCCACCGAGTTGCTGGAAAAGGGATTCCCCCTGCAATCCATCTCAGCCAATGGGAGCAGTCTGAGCCTGAAGGTCTTGAGCCAGGTAATGCCTGAGGATACTATCAGCCTGTCCGGCCACGTGGTAGGCAAGAACACGGAAGGGACCAAGAATGCCGTTCAGTGCATGGTCAGGGTCGAGAGCCAGGACAACGAACTGGTGGCGGAAGTGAACGCCATTATCGCCCTGTGACGCCGTCAAAGGCTCTTTGAAAAAGTTCTCCAATCATAGCCCTTGAATGCCAAGCCCGCTCACCATTACCCGCCACTCTTGCCAAGGTTTACGGCCAGCAACGAGAAATCTTGCCCATCGATTACTCCATCTCTATTCAGGTCCGCCGCCGTGCCTCCCTCAACCGATTTTGTACGCATTCCAAATTCGGACTTGAGGGCTGACAGGTCCTCCTCTCCGATAGTGTTATCGCCGTTCAAATCCCCACTGGGGAGGGGCCCAAAGTCTGCCCTGACTATGGCAGGCAGAGACGATAGAAGTCCGCCGGAAGTGTCTATTTCTACGCCATAGTCCGCCACAGACAAGGTACTCTCTCCCTTTAATCTCAGATCGTAGGATCCGGGCTGAATTAACAGTGGAGAAATGTCACTAACGCTGAAACTACCGCTCTTGTCCGCTTCGAGGCTGAAGTATGTGACCAGCGGTTGGTCCAAGCCTCCTTTCCAGGTTGGCGCCGCGCCCGGACTCCAGATTTCAATCTGAAATGGTTTCCAGAACGGAACTAATTCACCGCTGGGGCTGGGAATGTCCGACCATACCTGTCCTTCAAACCTGGCTTTCTCCGCGTAGGGGCCAACATTCACTACTGCCAGGGGCGTCCGGGTAGCCAGATCCATTATCCGAACGTCACTATGTTCATCCAGGACGGCAATCCTGGAACCAGCGAGTCCGGTAACATCTGCGGTGAACTGTGCATTCCCACTCGAATTCCCTTCTACAGATAGCAATCCCAGCAGATTCTCCCCGCTGGCAGAAGGGGAAATGGTATCGCCACTTCTCGAATCGCCGTCCGCATCCAACAGCGCCACACCATACTCGAGTATGCCGTGCTCTGAATCATAGGTGTTTCTAAAGCTAAAGAATTCTTGCCCCTTGTTTTCGGTAACTCGGCCTGTAGTCACAGAGTTCCACTCATTCAAGACAAGATCCGGGTGCCCCCGTTCCTGAAAGGGCATCCCCCTGGCTCCAGGGGGCAAAAGCTTCACGGCGTCCTGTCCCTCTACCTCAGCCTTTACATACCACGAAACGAGGCTAGGGCTTGCTAATGAAGGCAGCGACTCACGAACTTCCAGGTGGAGACCCAGAGTTACTTCTCCACCTGAAGGTAAATTCAGCTCATACTGGCATGGAATCACATCCATGCGGCACAAACGTAAGTGCGTGGCAGGCTCGCTGGAGCGAATAGGTGGGGGAATGGAGAGCAACAGGAAAACCAGAAGCGAAAACGCTCCTGTCAACGTCAGTAGAAGGGGTAGCCGTGAGCGCAATGGTCAGGCGTTATCCGCGGAAACAGTCAAGGTCTCGGGGGTCTCCACACTTCCAGTGAATTCATGGTCTTCGCAGGCCACCCAGTGCTCGCCACCCTCGTAGAATTCCTTCTTCCAAATAGGGACTGAGTGCTTGAGGCGGTTTACTGCTTCATGGCATGCGTAGAAAGCTTCACTCCGATGAGGAGAAGCCACCGCGACAACCAGGCTAATCTCCCCGATATCAACTACGCCGATTCGGTGGCCAATTGCAACGTCTTCCACGCCAAACTCGGACTTGAGCTCCTGGCGAATTTCCTCCAGTTTACGATAGGCCATCTCTTCGTAGGCCTCGTATTCCAGGCGAATAACGTTCCTGCCCTCGAAAGTATCCCGGGTTGTACCAAGGAAGGTGACAACGGCGCCGTTGGTATCCCTTCGCACAAGGTCGGTGAACTCTTCAGGATTAAGTTCATGGTGTGTGATGACAATCGTCTCGCTCATCTCAATTACCTCATCGCTCAGACCCTGAGCAACTGTTAAGGGCTTGTGACGCCTGGCCTCCGCTAACCGGGGGTATCAGGCAAATCTCATCTCCTGCCTGGAGAAGGGTCTCCGGTTCACCGTATTCCTCGTTTACCGCTACCACGATGCTGACATCCGGTGGGGCCAAACGGGGATATAGCTCCCTTACAGCAACTACCAGGTCGGCTACGGTGGAGCCTTCCGGGACCGGTACCTGGGCAGTACTGCAACCGGCCCGCTCCCGGTACAGAGCAAAAAATCTTACGGAAAGTTCCATTTACCGTTTACCGTCCTATGTGTCCAACTCAGTATACACAAGGTCCAATCGGCTGTCCCGGACGAGCAAGCCTCGGCATTTCTAGCTGAGCCATGGAGTTTCTTATTATGTCCTTTACTGATTGAGAGACTGCACCATTTGTAAAGCCCGCAGGGCATGGCTAGACATAGAGATCTCGTTGTGAAATACGTCTCTAATAATGCCATGAGCATCGATCACGTAAGTGACTCGAGACGTTCCCAGCCCGAATCTTCGCCTGACATCGTAAAGCCGGGTCACTAGGCCCTTAGAATCACTGCCCATAGGAAACGTGATTCCGCAGTCCTCTGCGAACCTCTTGACGCGTTCGACACTGTCAGGGCTGACTCCTACTACCTGGGCGTTGTTGGCCTGAAAGGCATCTTGGAAGTTTACAAACTCCCTGGCCTCCGCCGTTCAACCAGGAGTAAAGGCTCTCGGGTAGAAATAGAGAACCAGGTTGGTGCCCCGGAAGTCCGATGAAGAAAACTCCCCACCGGAACCGAGCGACATCTTAAAATCAGGGGCTACAATTCCAGCTTTCAGCATAATAGCTCAACTTAAAGGCTTGATAGCGTTCGTGTCAACAATCATTGGCGAAGACATGAACTGCTACAACCATATCCGCAAACATTTGTTACGGAATCTCGCCCTTACCTCGCAAGACATAATTTTAATCATTTAGTATAATAATATATGCGAGGGCATCCACATGGCCCCGCAACCTATACCACGAATCTCCGCTGGAGGTGGTTCACATGCAACTGTTTGAATACATGAGCGATTTTGGCTACGAGCAACTGGTAATGTGCGCGGACCCGGCTTCGGGTTTGAAGGCCCTTATTGCCATCCATGACACTACCCTGGGCCCCGCTTGCGGCGGAACCCGGATCTGGCCCTATGCTACTGAAGAAGAAGCCCTGCGGGATGCCTTACGGCTGGGGAGGGCCATGACCTACAAATCAGCCACGGCAGGGCTGAACCTCGGGGGCGGAAAAGGCGTAATCATTGCCGACCCCAATACCCAAAAGACGGAAGCCCTGCTCCGGGCCTATGGCCGCTTTGTAGATACTCTGGGCGGCCGCTACCTGACCACCACCGACGTGGGCAGTACCGGCCGGGACCTGGAATTCGTCAGCCAGGAAACTGACTATGTGGTGGGCTTGCCCCTGTCTCTGGGAGGAAGCGGCGACACTTCCATAATGACCGGCCTGGGAGTGTACATGGGCATAAAGGCCTGTGCCCGGGAAACCTGGGGAACTGACTCCCTGCGGGGAAAGCGAGTGGCCATGCAGGGTTTCGGCAAGGTTGCCTTCCACACAGCTCAACACCTGCTTGAGGAAGATGCCGAGGTAGTAGTTACCGACGTTTATCCGGGAGCGCTGGAGAAGGCCAGCAATATGGGCTTGAAAGTCGTCGCGCCGGATGAAATATATGACGTGCCGTGTGACATCTTCTCCCCCTGCGCCCTGGGTGGAGTGATTAACAGCGAAACCATTCCAAGGCTCACATGCCAGGTGGTGGCGGGTGGCGCCAATAACCAGCTAATGACCGATTCCGATGGAGAGAATCTTCACCGCAGGGGCATCCTCTATGCTCCTGACTACGTGGTAAATGCCGGAGGCATAATTAACGTTTCCGCCGAGGTGGGACTGGCCTATAATCCTGACCTGGCTCGCGAGAAGACCGAGCGAATATACGAGGTAATGGAACGGGTAATTCATACTTCAAAGCGGGAGGAAATTCCCACATTCCTGGCCGCAGACAGGGTAGCCGAGGAACGCTTGACCTCGGTTCGGGGGATACGTCAACTGCGTCGCACCCACTAGGTCCTAACCGGCGGTCCGCACTACGCGGCATTCAATGGAAAAGGGACGGTCGCTCTGGCCGTCCCTTTTGTTTAGATTACCGGCGAGCACCAATGTGTTAATCAACGGTCAGGGTAGCCTCCCCTAATCCCTCAACCGACACCACGGCCCGGTCTCCGCTTTCCAGAAACTTGGGCGGCACGATGCTGCCAGTGATAACTATGGCGCCGGCGGGCAGCCCTTCTCCACCCTCCGCCAGCTTGTTGGCCAGCCAGGCCAGGGGTTCAAACGGATGCCCCATTACGTCGGAGCCGTAACCGTAGCCGACTTCCTCGCCGTTAACTGTTGCAACCCCTTTGGCCGCCGCCAGATCAAGAGCTTGCCAATTGGTTACAGGCGGACCCAGTATTGCTCCGGCATTGGAAATGTTGGTTGCCACCGAAGTCAACGTCCGGACCAGACCGTGCACTCCTTCCGGCAGCCGCATATCAATTACTTCAAAGGCTGTCATTACCAATTCCACAGCCCCCGAAACCCCCTCTCGATTGTACGGAGCTCCCGACGGTGGAAGGTCCGAGCCCAGCCTCACAGCAATTTCGCACTCAAAGCCCAGCCGACGGTAGTTGCTTCCCCTTAATGTGATTGGTGAGTGATAGACAGTTGTCGCCATCAGGCCGCCGGCACAGGGCTCGTCCCAGCCTGCCTGCTGCTGCATTAAAGCTGTAGTGTAGGCCAGCTTGTAGCCTGCTACTTCACCTTGTACTTCCGCCAGAAGCTTCAGGTATTCCCGTTGTACTGCATAAGCCTCGGCGATTGAGTCAATGCCCCAGGGGCCCGGCAGGGCCGTAAAAGGCAGGCGGGCCTGGTATTGGGAGAAAAGTTCGTGGGCTGCTTCGTTAATCTTGTTGGTGGAAACCACTGAGAATCCTCCCTGTTCCCGGTTTTCAGCCGGACAACTCATTATAGAACTGGATGGGAAATTCCGGCAGGGAGGGGAACACAGAAGAGGGCCGGAAACCGGCCCTGCTGGGCTGTCGCCGACCCTCTGTTCTCAATTCCGTCCCTGAATTGGGGACCGTGTCCCGAATTGATAATCTATTGAGCTTCGCTGGGGGCCTCAAATCCTGCGTCGCGGTGGGCGCCGTCGCAGAAGGGCTTGTTGCTGGAAGCGCCGCAGCGGCACAGAGAAACCCATTGTCCTTCGGGAATTTCGTAGTTGTTGCCAGCCTGGTCAACGATCTCTATCGGGCCGGTCACCCGATTGGGCCCGTTGGCTCGGACTTCTACCTTGACGTCTGCCATGAATTTTCCTCCCCGTTTATGTTAGCTTTTTAGCCGTCTAAACCCGACCGCATTACGAAACCGCTCAAACCGGCCGATGGGCTAGTCTGACACCTGCCAAATTGGGTGTCAAGGTTGACCGGAGCGGTAGCCGCCCAAGGTCTATGGTCAAAAAACTAGTGGAAGCAGCCTCCGCCACAACAACCGCCACCCCTCATGGGAGGAACTGGCATTTGGCTGAACTCGCTGCCTCCTGAAGACTCCCCGGAACTGATGGATGCGAAAACGGACAGCGCTCGCTTGGCGGGCTGCTCGCACTGGGGGCAATCAGCGCCCGTGGCGCTCATGGACTGCAGTTTTTCGAACTTGTGGCTGCAGGTGGGGCAAAGGTACTCGTAAATTGGCATAATGTGCCTTCCTCCTGGCTGATTTCTTTGGTAATTCACCGGAAATGTAACTGACGAAAGGGTTGATAGTCAAGGTAGGGCCGAAAGCCGGTTGGGTCCGACCTGGGCGCACCTCGTGGCCTTGCCATTTTCCGGGCCAGGGTGGCCCCGACTGTGTTGCCAGGCAGACCGAGCGCTTTTCCCAGGTGATTTGCCGGTCAGGAATCGTCTCCCCAACTGCCTGCATCCTTCAAATCTGCGGCTTGGGGTGGGCGATTTCGAAGGTTCATGTAGAAGATGTATCCCCCGCTAATGGCGGACAGCGCCACCGCCCCCAGAATGGTGGTGAGCGCCACCCGTATTGTGGCGTCAAACCAGAAGCCTTGGGGAAACATTATTAACAGGTAATCGGTCCGGGGGTCCAGTTGCCACAGGTCGTTTGTGAAGCTGACCTGGTGGAAAAGTAAGAAAAGGGAGTCAAACCCCACCAGGGCAAACAGGCCCACAACTGCCACGATTCCCAGCGTCAGCAATCCGCCATACAGTCCCCATCGAGCCATAGGCCATGTGAAGTTCCACCGACAAAAGTAATAGCCCGCTCCCTTTACAACTACCATCAGCAGGAGTGTGACGGCTGCTACCCAATAGACACCCCTGACCAGTCCCTTCACGTCCCGCATATGGTGGACTTCACGTTCGTTGTATAGCTCTCTTTCCTGGCCATAAACCGATACAACAACATTCAAGGGCTCTTCCGACGAATTGAAATACCTTCTTAAGTCGTATCCCACCCTGTTAAGATCGTCACTTGTGATGCCCGAGTAAACCGAAATGTTGTACTTCTCGAACCCTCTTCGGTAAAGACCGGGGTCGTTTACAGCCCAGGCTACGCTGGCCGAAATTAGGAACAGCGGCACAGAAAGGACGACCAGGACAGCTACTGCCTTAACTACATATGGCGGAAATTTCGGACGCCTGGTTTGCATTCTGCCAATCCTGCAAGAAATTGCTAAGGTATCTGTAACCAGTAGGGCCTGACAAGACTCGATAGTGTCTTAGGCCACCAACCACAACTACACTAGCATTGCTTTGCGCAGTTGAGCAATCAATGGCCTGCCACTATAATCCTCGCATGACCAGCAACCAATCCTCCCAACCATTCACTGAAGAAGACCTGGGGCAATTCCAGACTTTAGTGAGCATCGTGTCCCGACTGCGCGCCCCGGGAGGTTGCCCCTGGGATCGGGAGCAAACCCACGAATCCCTAAAGCGGCACCTGTTAGAGGAATGCTACGAAGCTTTGGAAGCAATCGATCAGGAATCGCCACCCCTGCTGGCCGAAGAGCTTGGGGACATCCTGGTCCAGGTGGCGTTCCACGCGGATATTGCCAGGGAAGCAGGAGACTTTACCCTGGCAGATGTTTTGACCGCCATTAACGGCAAGCTGGTGCGCCGACATCCTCATGTTTTCGGGGATACCAGCGTCTCCGATGCGCGGGAAGTAGAACTCAACTGGGAGCAGTTGAAGGCTGCGGAACGGGCTCAACAGGGAGCTCGCAAGTCTCCGGTGGACGGCATTCCCAACGCACTGCCGGCCCTGAGCTATTCCCAGTTGATGCAGGACCGTGTTTCGCGGATGGGCTTCGAGTGGGAGGATGTTTCCGGAGTGCTGGACAAGATAGTCGAAGAGGTTGACGAATTCCGTCAGGCATCCACAGACTCCGAGAAGGCGCACGAACTGGGCGATATGCTGATGGTGATGGTGAATTTGTGCCGCTGGCAGGACGTGCAAGCGGAAGACGCCCTTCGGCAGGCCAACGGTCGTTTCCGGCACCGTTATCTGCAGATGGAGGCGCTTGCCGAGGAGCGACACCTGGATTTCGAGAATTTGCCCCTGGACGAGAAAGAAGCCCTGTGGCAAGAGGCCAAGACCATCGTGGGATGACCCGCCCCCGTTAATGCGGTCAATGCCCTTAACCCTTACCTTAATGCAGTTCCTGCGCGGGTCAAGACTATTAATCCAACAATTTGCTTACCTCACCGGAAACAAGATATGGCCTTGAACATCAGCAGGATAGCCCCCTCGATTCATGGCCTTGAACATCAGCAGGATAGCCCCCTCGATTCCTTGGTGATTTCTAGTAATTGAATATGCAAGTCAAACACTCCATAGCCGAGAAATTCCTGGCCGACGCCCGAAGTCTGGCCCCCCACATTGTGGCCGCTCGGAAGGAAATGGACGGGGAGCGTCACATTCCAGACAGCCTGGCAAAGCTGGTGGATAAGGCTGGCGTTTACCGGCTTTTCCTGCCTGCCAGCATGGGCGGACCTCAACTCCACCCCATAACCGCCTACGAGGTTATTGAAGAAGTCTCCAAGGCAGAGGCATCGGTCGGGTGGTGCGGACTGCTGTCCAATGGGGGCGCCCTGTTCACGGGAAACTTCACTCCTGAAGCTGCCAGCAAAATGTTCGGGGTACCGCCCGACTTCCGTTGCGCCGGTTCCTTCCGGCCCATTGGCGAATCCCGACCGGTTCCCGGCGGCTATCGCGTCAGCGGGCAGTGGGATTACGCCAGCGGGATTTCCAATGCCAACTGGCTGTTCGTAAACTCCCGAATTATTGATGACGACGGCCCTCGCATGACCGAGGCAGGCCGACCGGCCACGGTCATGCTGTTTACCCCCATCGAGACTGCGACGGTGCATGACACCTGGCATGTTGTGGGCCTCTGCGGCACCGGAAGCAACGACTTTGTTCTGGATGACGTCTTTGTCCCGGAAGAACGCTCCTTCCGCCTTTACGACCCACCCCTGGAGGCAGGGTTCCTCTACCACCCCCGGACGATGTTGATTGCTATCTGGGTACTGGTTTCCGCGGTGGCCCTGGGCACGGCCCGGGGAGCAATGGATGCCTTTAAGGAAATGGCTTCCGGTTCCGGGACCACAATATCCACGACCCTGCTTAGGGACCGACCGCAGGTGCAGGCCAAGGTGGGCGAGGCAGAGGCAATAATCAGCGGCGCCCGGTCTTACCTGCTGGATGCAGTGGCCAGCGCCTGGGACTCGTTCTCTGAAGATATGCCCACGCCCAGCCCCGAACTGGCGCAGGCGAGGCTAGCCATAACCCACTCCATTCACCAGGCAGCCCGGGCGGTGGACATTCTGTTTCACGCCGCAGGCACGAACGCCATCCACCGAAGCAACGGCCTGGAGCGGAGGTGGAGGGATGTGCATGTAGTGGTTCAGCATGGCGCCGGCCTGCTTTCCAACTACGAGTTCGGTGGACAGGCCATGATGGGTCTGCGCCCCAACGACGCTGGCTGGTAACAACAGCCAGGCGACTACTACGACTCAGAAGATTGCTAATCGTCCAGGGAACCCAGCAAGGCGGAGGGTTCCAGATAGTACAGGCCGCCGTTTAACAGCCGCTGCAAATCGACTCCCAGAAGGTTGGCGCCGATGGCCCGGTTTGCGGGGCGTCCGGTAAGCTTTTCCGACAGGGCGCGACGGGGCCGCAGCCACCTGGGACGCGCTTTTCCGGATTCAATACCAGCCAGTTGGGCCGCCAGTTGCAAGGACTGCTCGAAGTCGATCAGGTCGTCCACGAGGCCCAGTTCCCTGCCCCGGCGGGCGGTAAAAAGTTCTCCCGTGGCGAGTTCGCGGGCCTGTTCATCCGGAAGGGAACGTCCATCCTTCACTACGGAAAGGAAGTTTTCGTAAACCTCTCCAATCAGTTCCTGAAGTTTCTCCGACTCTTCTTCAGTTGGGCCCCGCCAGAAGCCACCCATGTCCTTTAGCCGGCCGCCTTTGACTACCGAAAATTCCACTCCCGCCTTCGCCAGGAGTTGTTCCAGTATGGGGCGCGCATAAATTACGCCAATGGAACCCACCAGGGACGTCGGCAATGCGGTAACCCGATTGGCAGCACAGGCAAGGTAATATCCACCGGAAGCGCCAAGGTTGCGAATGTGGGCCACTACCGGTTTTTGCGCTGCCACCTTTTTCAGACTGTAGTACAGCAACTCAGACCCCGCCGCGGACCCTCCGGGCGACTGAATATCCAGCAAGAGGGCACGGTATCGTTTGCTGGTTGCTACATCGGAGAACAACCTGGCATAGACCGATTCGCGCACCCTGCCGCCGATGGTACCGTAAACCTCAACTACGGCAATGCCTCTGCCGCGCCCAAGCTTTGGAATGAGGGGCATCTTGCTAAACTCCTCTACAGTTCAGTTTCCGTTTCTCAATCTCAATGGTAGCACAGCGCTTGCGAACCGCCTTAAGGCCCTTTCGCGGTCAGCCTCCGCATTCGTCTCAAAATAACCCTGCCAAAATTGCCCTGCCAGTACCCTTTAGAAAAATGATTTTACCCCGTCAATCTTCTTCATTTCCTGTCAACTCGTACGTAGGGCAGGGTCTTTCGATTGTCGGTGGCAACTCATCGAGTCCATTCGTGGTGAGCTTGGAGAACCATTCCGGGCGACCCTTCGACGGGATCAGGGCGAACGGTGGAAGAGACTCTACCAAAATAATCGAAAGACCCTGCACCCGTCCCTTGTCCGAAAGGGCGAGGGGTGAGTCTGGTTCTTGCGTTGGTTGCGGTTCGTTCGGGTTTCTTTGTTGCCAGGGTCAAGGGCGAGTTTCAAACCCGCCCCTACGTGAAAAAGGGGTGAATTTTGATTTCTCCTGTTATTTCCTTTCGTTTCCCGTTATTTTGTAGCTGGGGATGGGGGCAGATTACAGGTTGATGAAAGGGTGTTTCCCTCATCTTGTGCCCCTTTCCCAAGGGGCGAGGAAGGAATTGTGACTGGGGTTGACGGGACATGGTTTCAGGCATTGATTCTGGATTCTCCGGTTTTGCCCAAGATGATAGGGGTTATTGGCGACGGGGTTTGTGCCCGGGCGGCTGGTCCTTTCCTGGTATTGTTTCTTAATGGTAGGGGCGGGTTATCCAGGGTGGAAAGGGGGTGGTGTCAAATGGAAGGTGGTTATCCAAGAAGGGGAACGGAGGCGGATTGATGGCCTTTGCCGTAAATCGTTGGTGGTGGGCTCTTCGACAAGCTTAGGGCAAGTGAAGGAAGAGTCTGCACCCATACAATCGAAAGACCGTGGTACGTAGGGAGTCCTTCCCAGTGGTGGGCAATAACTGTATTTGAAAGGGTATCGCCGCCAATGCTTTATGGTACGCCCTGACCAAGAAATGGGTTTGACCATACTACCCAGTGTTTTCGAGTTCTCCAATTTATTCAATGGTAGGGGTGCGATATGCAGTCTGAACAGAGGAGAGTGTCAATTCCAGAAGTCTGGTCTGCTCTTTTGATGTGTGTGACTCCCTTACGCGCGATTACCTGACAGTCCTCCCCCTTCGACCTGCCATAAAATTGGTTGTGATATAGTTGGCTCACATTGAAAGCAAGGGGGCTTAACCATGGAAATACCTCCTATGCCACCAACTCCACCTGACCAAAGATACTGGCAGGCCGAATCTGATTACCGCCGGGAGCAGGCCCAAAGAGGTGGATTGCTCTCGGATGTGGTAGTCTCGCTGGTGTTGCTTGCCAGGTTGATCTTTCTTGTAGTCAGCTTCCTGCCGCGCCTCACGCTAAGGGCGTGGCGAAGGCACTCGCAGAAGAACGCAACCCGCTAGCGTCCCCCAAGGGCCGCTCCAGTGACTGCCGAGAGCAGTCATACCCACCCGGGCTCTTAACCCGATCCCACAGGGCCACTGGTACCGCCCCAGTAACAATCAAGGTATGTGGTTCGGGAATGTCAGGGACCTTCAAGAGGTCCGAGCTTGCCGAAGAATGTTGCCGCAACCTGGCTGAAAGATGGCCCAGCACATAGCGCAACAGGCCCTCGGACATCTCAACATCAGGGGCTCCAACGGCAGCATACCTTGTCTCTTGGCGATCGAAGTTATAGCCCCTCTGCGGGCGGCCTCTTTGTATAGGGCCCAGTGGTAACGCGAAACTGCCAGCTGGGGAGATTGCTGGTGCCGGAATCGCTCCAGTTGGGAATGGCTGGCATACCCGCTTGTGGTTGAGGCCAGCGCATTGTGGCCCAGCGGCCCTTCCCGCCAAGGGGCCTCCAAGCCACCTGAATCGAGATAGTGGGATGAAGGGACAAAAGCCGGAGAGGTGTACCGTCTCACCTGTTTGCTACCCAACTAATGCGGTTTGCAGCCCAAGTCTGAAAAGGTGAGATTTACCATCCCTGACGGGGGGCTCCATCGGCGTGAACATATCCCAGTGCTATCTACTCTCCCTGCAGATCTGAGATCCGCGGCCCAACTTCTTCCATAAGCAGTTGCAGGCATTCGTGCTCCCAGTCCGGGTCATCAGGGTCCTGGGTGATGGCCAGCAGATGCCCAAAGCCGCCCGTCCGCTCGTAGAGGTCCCGGATGCGGTCGGCGCACTCCTGGGGATCACCGACAATCCAGATGTTCTCCATCATGTAGTCCACGTCCACCGCTTCATCGGGCATTTCCGGATCAATCTTCGTAGAATTAAGCAACCCTGAACCCTGGCGGTTGGGTAGCTGATGCTGGATGTAGTTGCGGCCCAGGACAGCCCTGGCACGTTCCCTTGCTAGTTCGGGAGTCCGGGCGACAAATACGTCCCGGCCAATACGCCAGTCCCGACGGGTGCAGTCCTTGCCAGCCTCTTCGGCGCCTTCTTCCACCACCGTCCAGTGGTCTCGCAGGTGCTGGGGAGCCAGGTTGGAACTGCTCATGGGAATCCAGCCCCGCTCGCCGGCCACACGGATGGAACCAGACGCCAGCGAAGTTGCCGCCACGCCTATGGGTGGGTGGGGCTGCTGGTAAGGCTTCATGTGCAGACCCCGCTCCATGACCGGGTCCAATTCGGGGGCGTCAACCTGGAAATACTTGCCGTTGTAGGTAAACTTGCCGTCGGATTCCCAAATCTTAAGGATTACATCCAGAGCTTCGGCGGAACGCTCCCTGACATCGACCCCTGTGTCTGCTCCCACACCGAAGAGCTTCAGATCGGTGGGGATGGCCCGGTGGCCGATTCCCCAGTAAATGCGTCCCCGGGACAGGTGGTCCAGCATGGCAATGCGGTGAGCCACTTCCACTGGGTTGTGAATCGCCAGGAGAGTGACGCCGGTGGCCAGCCGAATCTGATCCGTCATTGCCAGCGCCTTGGCAATCAAAAGGTCAGGGCACGGAGCGTTCTCCCATCGCTCGGTAATGTGTTCGCCGATCCAGGCCTCGTGGTAGCCAAGCCGGTCCGCCTCAACAATCAGGGCCAGGTCCCGGTCGTAGGAGTCGGCATAGGTCCGGTGGGGCGGATGCAGCGGCATCATAAATAGTCCAAATTCCATAGCTGTCACTCCCTGATTATTGTAGATTTTCGGCTCTTGATCGCAGGATCGCCGTTAGTCCTTTCGATTGTAAATGGGGCTCAGTTGTAGGGGCAATAAGCCTCATCAGCCTCGGTGTAACAGGGTCGGGCTCACCTTTGACGTCCAGACCACCGCAATCGTTGGCCCGACGCAGGCTCCGTCAGCTTGCCCGCTCGGCAAATTCGGCCCTGGCAGCGTCCACCAGTCCTGGATCGCACAGCAGGTCACTGGCCGTCAGGCTCAGCGTCTTGGCTACGGTCAGAGCGTTGGACAAGGCCAGATCGGTGGCGGCGGTAACGCACATATCCCGTGTATGGGAGGCCACCGGTTGCTCACTGACGGCATATCTCAGTTCAAAGGCAGGCATGGAGTGGCTAACGTTGCCGAAATCGGTCGACGCTCCGCTGCCCGGACGGCCCGGCAGTGGTTCATCCAGCCTGAAGCCAAGAGCGCGGGCATTGGCAGCCACCGCCTGGGCCAGGACAACATTAGGCTGGACATTCTCGTAAAATGGATAGAACTCTTCCACTTCCAGGCTGGCCCCGGTCATGGCTGCCGCGCCCTCGGCCACCTTCAGCACCTTGCCGACCACTTCGTCGGCCAGGTAACGCCGGTCCCGGCATCTGAGCATGAAGTTGGCGGCGGCAAATTCGGGCACCACATTGGGGGCCATTCCGCCATCCGTGATAACACCATGCATGCGAACATCGTCACGCAAGTGCTGGCGCAGGGCGTCAATGCCCGTAAAGAGGTGAATTACTGCGTTCAGCGCGTTGATGCCGGCTTCAGGGGCCGCCGCGGCGTGGGCTGCGCGACCGTGGTACATATACCGATACCCCACCATGGCCAGGCTCCAGCTTTCTCCCTTCGGGGCCGCTGCGGGAATTATCGTCCGGTTAGAGAAGGGATGGGACGACAGGGTAGCATCCACCCCTTCGAAAACGCCCGCCTCAAGCAGCTTGATCTTGCCGCCCCCTCCTTCCTCAGCGGGAGTACCGATGATCATCACCTGACCTGGCAACGCCTCGGCGCCGGCCTTTAGACCTAGCGCAGCGCCCATTGCTGCCATGGCAATCAGGTTGTGGCCGCAGCCATGCCCAATCTCCGGCAGCGCGTCATATTCGGCCAGGACAGCAATTGTTGGGCCATCGCCGCCTTCCCCCTGGATGGTGGCCCGGAAGGCAGTTTCCACCCCGCCAATGCCTCGCTCCACGGGCAGGCCATTACTTTCCAGGAAGTTGGCAAGCGCTTTTGCGGAATAATGTTCCTGGTAGTTAAGCTCCGGGTGGGCATGGACATCCAGCGATAATTCAAAAAGCGCTTGCCTGTAACCTTCGATGGTGGAATTGGAACGGCCGGCCAGTTCGCCCTTTGAGGCAGAAGGTTGATTGGTCATGATGTTTACTCACCTCTTTAGATCGTTGGCAAAGTTCCTTACACTGAGGTACCGGTCGGGCACAGGGTTGCCGCTATGAAAAAGACAACGGGCTGCGATGACTGCAGGGCCAGACTTCAAACAGCCCTTCTTTGCCTTTCCGGCTGTCAATGCCCACAGTTTAACGCCAATTGGTGCTCCGAACCACAATTGCAGCCTAAGGCAGGGCCGATATCGCTGTGATGGCGGCTGTCCTGACGATCCTGCAGGCCGGCAGACCTATACGTCCCCAATGGTGGCGGACCACAAGTCAGGTCTTGACTTGGGCAAGAATCAGTTTCAAGCTAGGGCTATCCCCACTAAAGGAGTATGCGTATGTACACCACTGACATGTACGAAGGGATGATAGCGGAAACAACCACGGTCCAGGGCCACAATGGTGATTCAATTGGGGCCTACATTGCCAAACCCCTGGGCGCTGGTCCCTTCCCCGGGATGGTGCTCATTCACCACGCGCCGGGCTGGGACGAATGGTACCGGGAGACGGCTCGCCGCTTCGCCCACCACGGCTACCTGACCATCTCACCCAATTTGTACCACCGAAACGGCCACGGCGACCCCAGCCAAATCGGCGCCAGTGTTCGCGAGTCAGGCGGCATACCCGATGAGCAGGCGCTGGGCGACATTGAAGGAGCATTGCGCTTCCTTCGAACCCTCCCAAATCTCAATGGAAAGGTTGGCGTATTTGGCACTTGCTCGGGCGGGCGGCTGACCTTCCTCTCCGGTTGCCGGATCGATGGATTTGACGCTGCCGTCGAATGCTGGGGAGGGCGAGTCGTAGCTTCCGGTGACGACTTGACGGCCAATCAGCCGGTAGCCCCCATTGACTACACTGCCGACCTGTCCTGCCCTCTGCTGGGGTTGTTCGGCAATGAGGACGCGGCGCCCACTCCAGAACAGGTGGACCAGCATGAAGCTGAGTTAAAGAAACACAACAAGTCCTACGAGTTTCACCGTTATGACGGTGCGGGCCATGGATTCTTCTATTACGATCGGCCCATGTATCGCCAGGAACAGGCCGTGGACGGCTGGAGCAAAATCTGGCCTTTCCTGGAGAAGAACTTGTCCTAGAAGCCCCGCCTGCGTTTGCCGATATTGAGAAGCCCCCTCGCCAGAAGCGCCGAAGGGGGCTTCCTTATCCGAGGGCGACTTCTCATTTTCGTTGACCCAATTCAGTCGGCAGGTCTATATTGGACTCACTCCCACCGATGGAGGCCAGCCATGACCAGCCCCGCCGACCTCAAAATGACCATTGGAGAACTACTGGACCGCCAGGCGAAATTGTTTGGTGACCGGGACGCCCTGGTCCACGTGGACTGGAACATCAGGTACAACTGGAGCCAGTTCAAGGAAGAGTGCGACCGTGTCGCCCGCGGGTTGATATCCCTGGGTATCGGCAAGGGCGACCACGTGGCCCTTTGGGCTACCAACTACCCCGAGTGGGTGGTGGCCCAGTTCGCCACCGCGCAGATCGGAGCAGTCCTGGTCACCGTCAACCCGGCCTACCGAACCCACGAGCTTGAGTACCTGTTGCGGCAGTCCGATGCTGCCGCCCTGATGCTCATCGGCAATTTCCGAACGTCAGACTACGTTGGAATGCTTCAGGAAGTCGTTCCGGAGCTGGCCGCTTCAACTCCGAGGCAACTCCATTGCGAAAAGTTGCCCAACCTCCGAAATGTCGTCTTCATCCAGCCCCACGATGGCTCGTCAGTAGAAGCGCCGGCAGGGATGATTGCCTGGTCAAGCCTGCGGGACCTGGGGGAGGAAATCACCCCTGCGGCCCTGGATCAGCGGGAGGCCGAGTGCCACCCTGACGACGTAATCTGCATCATGTACACGTCGGGAACTACCGGCAACCCAAAGGGGGTGATGCTGACTCACCACAACCTGGTCGCTAACGCCGCCTACACCAGGGAGGGCCTTCGCTTTACTGAGGAGGACCGCCTCTGCATTCCGGTTCCCTTTTACCACTGTTTTGGCTCAGTCCTTGGAACCTTGTGCTGCGCCACTGCGGCGGCAGCAATGGTGGTGCCATCGGAATACTTCGAACCTGAAAAGGCCCTGGTAGCAGTGGAAAAGGAGCGATGCACCGCCATTCACGGCGTCCCCACCATGTTCATCGCTGAGCTTGAGCACGAGGAATTTGACCGGTTCGATCTTGGGTCCCTCCGAACCGGAATTATGGCTGGGTCGCCCTGCCCGATAGAAGTGATGCGCCAGGTGATAGACCGGATGGGATGCCGGGAAATGACTGTGGGTTACGGGCTAACCGAAGCCGCCCCTATTATCACCCTGACCCGCTCCGACGATGGCATAGACCGCCGGGTGTCAACCGTGGGCACCGCCATACCCTACGTCGAAGTCAAGATTGTCGATCCTGACACCGGCATTGAGGTGCCGACCGGAGTGCAGGGCGAGCTTTGTTCCCGGAGCTTTATGAACATGAAGGGCTATTACAAAATGCCCGAAGCCACCGAAGCTGCTATCGATGCTGATGCCTGGCTCCACACCGGAGACCTGGCCACGGTGGACGCCGACGGCTACTACAAAATAACGGGCCGTTCCAAGGACATGATAATTCGCGGCGGCGAGAACGTTTACCCCCGCGAGATCGAGGAGTTCCTGTACACGAACCCCAAAGTGGCAGACGTCCAGGTCATCGGCGTACCCGACCTGCGGTTCGGGGAGGAAATCATGGCCTGGGTAATGCTTCGAGCGGGACAGGAAGCCTCCGAGGATGAGATTCGGGACTTCTGCCGGGATCGAATCGCCCACTACAAGGTGCCTCGTTATGTCAAATTTGTCAGTGAATTCCCCATGACAGTGACCGGGAAGATCCAGAAATATGTCATGCGGGACATCTCAATCCAGGAGTTGCAACTGGAAAGCGCCGAGAGCATAGAGACCGCATAACTGAGGGCAGGCAAGCCAGGCACATAAAATCAGACTCAGGGAACTATAGCAATACTTCATACTCAAGGAGAACAACCTATGCCAGACAAGATTCGCCTGGGCTTCGTTGGGGCCAACGTAAATTCGTCGTGGGCTTCCCAATCCCACTTTCCGGCCCTTCTGGCTAGTCCGGATGTCGAATTTACAGCAGTCTGCACTACTCGACCGGAAAGCGCAGAGGAGGCCCGCCAGGCCTTTAATGCCAAACTGGCATTCCACGACTTCAGGGACATGGCCGCCTCGCCGGATATTGACGCAGTGGCAGTGGTCGTCCGGGTTCCCGCCCACTATGAGCCCACCCGGGCCGCCATTGAGGCAGGCAAGCACGTCTATACCGAGTGGCCGCTGGGAAAAAATACGGCCGAAGCCGTGGAGTTGGCTAACCTGGCACGGGAAAAGGGCGTACATACGGCGGTAGGCCTGCAGTCCCGGGTCAGCCCGGCGCTGATGTTCATCAAGGAACTGATAGAGCAGGACTATGTAGGCGAGGTCCTGTCCTGCAGTTTGACCACCATGCGAGACGGTACATTAGCCCGCCCATCCAGCCGTACCTGGCAACGCGACGCCAGCCTCGGGGCCAACACGCTGACCATCGCCAACGGTCATGTCATTGACGCCTTGCGCTTTGTGGCGGGGGACTTCGCCAGGGTATCGTGCATGGTAAGCACCCAGGCGCCTCAATGGTATGAAACCGATACGGAACAATTCGTGGAAGTCACCTCTCCAGACAACATACGGGTCAGTGGACAATTGAAGAGCGGTGCAGCAGCATCGGTACACGTGGGTGCGGCGCCCTGGGCTGGCAGCGGCTATCGAATGGAGATTTACGGCAGGGAAGGAACACTTGTAGCTACGGGCAGCGTGTCATCCCAGCGTGGAGAGATGCTGCGGGTTCAAGGAGCACAGAGGAGCCATGAACTGCAGGATCTGGAGATTCCGGACCGGTTCCGCTTCGTTCCGTCGGATTTCCCTGAGGGAGACCCCTTTAACGTGGGCCAGATGTATGCCCTGTTCGCCGATGCAGTGCGAACCGGAAAGAACCGTCTGCCCACCTTTGATGACGCGGTAGAACTGCACCGCTTTATCGATACCATTCAGGAGGCTTCAAACACTGGCAAGGAACTGCCGGTGGGCTGACCTTCCTATCGCAGGCACGGGACCTGGGAAAATGTTGCAGGGGCGCATAACAATGCGCCCCTGAGTTTGTCACCGAGTCACGGAAAAGCCTTATGCCGCCAGCAAATTATGGGGGGGCTAACAGACCATTCCACCAAACTGCTTACGCCTTGGCGGCCACGGGTTCGTGGGTCTTCAGGAATCGCCGGGCATGGGCGACGGTCTGGTCAATATGTTCCTGGGTGTCCTTCCAGGGATATATGGTCACTTCTGAGTTGGGGGCCAGGCCAGCCACTTCCATTGCCACCTCGTAGGGGTGGGCAGGCACATCGTCCGGGGCAATCAACAAAGGAGTCTGCAGGGACCGGACGAAGTCTCGGGTAACCGTGAATACGAAATCCCCCCGGTTCGTGTACATGCTGGTCAGGAAGTCATGCACCAATTCCATGGTCACTTCCGGCCGTTTGTCGCACAGTGGCGGTCCCCACCCGGTAATGTTGTTCTGGTAAAACAGGTCAGGTATCTCCGGCCTGAAACCACTGGGCTGCATCATCGCCGCCGCCACGATTCGGTCCGAGGCCCGGCTGAGCAGGTTGTGGATCATTGGACCGGCAATGCAGAACCCTATCACCAGGAACTTGTCGATTCCCAAGTGGTCCATCAGGCCAAGCTGATCATCAGAATAGGAATCCCAGGGACGGTCAATCTCCAGAGGGCCGCTGGACTGGCCACCGTTGGCGTTGCGCAAGTCAGCAGCGATGCAGCGGAAGTCGTCCTTGTAAGTCTCCAGGGGGTTGAAAGGATGGGATGTGCGTAGTCCCTCTATTGTTGAGTTCAGCCCGCCACCGGGGATGATCATCAATGGGAATCCAGACCCAGTCTCTTCGTAGAAAATTCGGGTATCGCCTCTCTCGTAGAACGGCATGGCAATCTCCCTCCCTCTGTTTATTATGAAGCTACCGGTTTGCCTGACTGGATGGGCAGAAGGCTGCTCCGACCACCATTTGCAGTCCAGGCCCCACGCTCTGCGTTTCCGAGTTTGAATCTAACCCAACAAGGCTGCAGGGTCAAGCTGACGGGCCCGCCAGAAGAGCGAACACCTATAGACCTTGTGGCCCCCAAGTGTCCTCTTCAGTTCCGGAAAGCTGACATTCAACCCTTCCCGGATTGCATCACCCTTGGCTACCATAAAATAGACTTAAATGAAACCAGTGAATCCCTTTAAGGCACAGGCATTAAGAGACTATCTCAAAATCCCTTCCCCCTTGATGGGGGAAGGTTAGGATGGGGGTGAAAAGCAATCTCTTTTGGTGTCGCAAGTTGCCCAATGCTCTGCCTTGAATAATCTTGAGATAGTTTCTACGTGCATCTTCTCGCAAGAAACAATATGTAGCAGGACTTGTAACCCCTTCACCTGACAGCCATTCCCGAGTACCGGCGGCAAACATCCAGATACAAAACGACTTGAAATGACTGGAAATAACCGGAAAACAAATTTTCCAGGCAGAGACTCCACTATGACATATTTCAGAGGGATTGCCCCGCACAAGTGAGGACCCGACCACAGAGGAGCAGCGCCCCCCGATCGCGCTCCAAGGGAACTCGGGGGGAACCGCCAGATTGGGCCCAAACTAATCAGCATCTGCTAAAGTTCCCCGAAGAGCCCTCGGCTGCCCGGCCGCGCCTGCTGTCTTGATTGCGAAAATCTCTGCAATCCCCCTTGGTAGTCGCCATCGGGTGTGCCTGCAGCCAAATGAACACAGAGGGAACCTGAAGAGGCCATGAAAAAGAAATACGATCACATAATCATTGGGGCCGGTTCGGCAGGCTCGGTGTTGGCCGCCCGGCTCACAGAGGACCCACATCGGTCGGTGCTGCTCCTGGAAGCCGGCCCCGATTACCCGGCCCAGCAGGGCATGCCCGACGTGATTAAGTACGCTTACGGCGCCCAGGAAACCCTTTGGAACGGAGGGCACATTTGGAACTACCGCGCCAGGGCAACCGAATTGACCGACATTGATGTTCCCCGTGGGCGAGTTACCGGGGGATCCAGTTCAGTTAACGACGCCCAGTTCCTGAGAGCAATGCCGGAAGACTTCGACCGTTGGGCAGAGTGGGGCAATTCGGAATGGCGGTATGAGTCAGTCTTTCCCCACCTCCTGAAGCTTGAGTCAGACCAGGATTTCCGGAATGAAGTCCACGGATCCGATGGCCCGATAACCTGCCGCAGATACCCGCTGGGTGAATGGGACCCCCAACAACAAGCCTTTTATCAGGCCTGCCTTGATGCCGGATTCCCTGACTGTCCGGATCACAATATGCCAGGGTCCACGGGTGTAGGTCCGCTGGCCTTCAACATTGCCGGCCGGATACGGGTAAGCACTTCCATAGCCCATTTGGATCGGGTCCGGGGAAGGGCTGGTCTGGATATCATGCCTCAAAGCCAGGTGTACAAAATCCTCTTTGAAGGAAGGCGGGCCGTGGGGGTTCGGGCGATGAACGGTGGGTGTGAAACCGACTACTTTGGGGATGAGATAGTCCTGTGCGGTGGTGCAGTCGGGTCGCCTCACTTGCTCGGCCTCTCGGGCGTTGGGCCAGCCGACCAGTTGCGACTGCTTGATATACCAGTTGTCCAGGACCTGCCTGGCGTCGGCAAGAATCTAAGGGACCATCCCGATATGCCTATGTTCTGGCGCACCCTCCCGGGCTTTCTTTTGAATACCGACCAGGTCAATACCGGAACTGTCACCCTTCGATTTACGGCGACGAACTCACCCCACGACAACGACCTCGTAATCTACATGGGCAACTACTCGTCAGATAACCCCATGCGTGGGGAAGACCACGTCAGACCCACGGGCATCGGGATCAGCCAGTGTCTCTATCTGGCTCACAGCCAGGGGGAACTGCGTATCGTCTCCCCTGATCCCGACGAGCATCCTTTGCTCGACTTCAACCTGCTGGGTAACCCATTCGACCTGGTCCGCATGCGTGAGAGCGTCCGGCTATGCTCAGAACTGTTTCGGCATGAGGCCTTCAACGGAATAGTTGAAGAGCGGCTGGCTCCATCTGATGAAGTCCTTCAGGACGACGCCAGTCTGGATACGTGGATGAAGAGCAACGTGATCACCGCCCACCACGTTTCCAGCACCTGCAAGATGGGACCGTCAAGTGACCCGCCAACCGTAGTAGACCAGTAATGCCGGGTACACGGGCTGGATGGTCTCCGGATCGTCGATGCCTCGATAATGCCGGATACGGTTCGGGCCAACTTGAACCTGACCGTAATCGCCATGGCGGAGCGGGCAGTCGAGTTCCTCAAGAATCATTGACACAGGCGTGGAAAGAGAGCGGGACAAAGAACTTTGGCTGAAGAGTGGTATCCCGGGGGAGAGAGCGGTTGTTGTCCAGCGAATATGTCGTCAGGGTTAAACGGCGGCGATTTGGATTTCGGCCAAGGCAGGGGCCTTGGCGCTGAGTAGTTTGGTGGGTGGATCTGGATCAGCAGGTGGTTGGGGTCGATGAAATCCCTCAGCTGTCTTGTAGTGAACTGGAACAATGTAGAACCCCGGCTGCAATGGTCCGGATGCTCCAGCATCGGCATCCTCGTCAACTACAGGCTGTGCCCTGCCTGTACCCAGGAATCACCGCCAGATAGTCGAGCAATCACACTATTTCAACAGGCCCGATTCTGTACATTTACAGGACTCGCCGTAGTCTGATTGCGGCAACGACATCCTTGTCGCTGGGGTGGGCATGGACGGTGCTGGCCCAGCCACAATCCGCGTTTGTCTCCCTTTTTGTGTTTGCCGATAGCCAGAATATTGAACCTTGAACAGCCATCAATTATCATGTCCGCAGCGGGAAAAGCACATGAACATTCCAACAGAGTACACTGTGGGTCACGAAAGGGCCCGTCTTGTTGATTCCGAACTAGCCGACAGATACGTCGCCCATACCCTCATCGGCGACCCGGTTATGGACGCAATCGTAGAGGAACTTGCGCCCTTGCCCCAGGACCAGGTGCATGGCTTCATTCAAGCTGGAATGCACGGCGAAGACATGGCTCAGGCGCCTGGGCTCCTCCGAGCCTTCTTCGAATCTCCCGCACCGGACCCGGTCTGGCTGGACCATGCCGCATTCCTACCGGGCGTCTACGCTTTCCAGAGAAATTCCGTGGCCGTCCTCTCGGCCTTCGTCACCGGAACCCTCATTGACGGCTTCTCCACCCTTATCGCCAAGAGCTTTGTCCAGACAGGCCGCATATTCGAGGATGGCGTCCGGAGACTCAAGCAGAACAATCGGCATCAGTTGGAGATATTCTGGCCCGGTGGACTTATGCCCTACGGAGACGGTTGGCGGTTGTCGATTCGCATCAGGTTTGTACATGCCCAGGTGAGGAGACTCCTTGCATTGACCGAGGAATGGGACCACGATGCATGGGGCGTACCCATAAGTGCGGCCCACCTGGGATATGCTGCCTCTTGTTTTGCTGCCCGGACCGTCGAACATTCCGAAGCTCTGGGGGCGCAATACACCCCTGAGGAGCGCGCCGGCTTTCACGCTGTCTGGCGGTATTCGGCGTATCTTATGGGAATTCCCGAGTCCATCCTGTTCGCAGACGAGGACGAGGCCGTTCGCATTTACCAGATTGGTTCCCTGTGTGAACCCCCACCTTCGCAGGAATCAATAATAATGACCAATGCCCTTATCAACTCCGCGCCCCTGGTTGCCGGAATTGAGGATCGGGAACAGCGGGACAAGCTGGTAAACAACGTCATCTATCCGGTGTCCCGCGCCCTCATCGGGAATGCCCTCGCGGAAGACCTCAAGTTCCCTTCAAGCCGGTTGCCCTTTGCCCTGGCTATGTACCGGCTGGACCAGCGCCTCCAGCGCATCAGGGCAATACTCAAGCGGGAAGGCCACAAGAACTTTGCCACCCTTTTGGAAGCCTCGGCGTATGACGACGCTGGGTTGTCGTACCACCTCCCCGACCACGCCCATGCGGAACGCTCACGGAGGTGGTAGTAATGCGTTGCCGTATCCTTTTCGGTTCAGTTACCTGACCCATACCAGGCAGTTTCAGCCTGGTTGGACTTTTAGATTCACTGGTGGCGGAACATCGGCGTATTTGCTGGGTCTGATGATGCCAGCGCCATTTCGTTCAGTCTCTGCGGGGAGGTCCAGGTGTTCTCCAGCAGGCGGGCTCCTTCTCTAAAATGGTTCACCCGTTTTACTTGGCTATTCTGACTTCCTGTTCGATTCTCTCTCACAAAGTTAGGTTGTTTGGAACTGTCTGGGCGCGGTGGGCGTGACAGTCCTTTCATTTCTACGTCGCCGATGCTCTTCAGCGAAGGTATCCCTTCCCTGTTTGATGGCCACCTGGTTTTCGATGACCATTTCACTGTCGGATGCAGGGATACTGTGGGGTAACTGCTCACGCCTAAGTCCCGCAATTTCTGTGGATGGATGGCCTCCGGGTCCAGTGCATGGACTCGGACGTTTCAAACCTGGGTGTCAACCCAATTCCGTCGTATTGCTAGCCGGGCACAGTGAGAGACCTTGCTTGTGCTGCGATGAGCCTTGACTGCTATCGCATGGGGGCCTTCTGGTATGAGATCCATGCCTAAGGTTGCACGGTATCTTTGTGCAATCTTGAATTCCATAGGAATTCGGGCGTTTTGGCAGGGAGTCGGCCCAAGCAGGCATAAAAGGGGAACTGTTGAGATCAGGGGGAATAGATGGAGTGGCGGAGAGAGAGGGATTCGAACCCTCGAGAGGCGTAAGCCCCTACACGATTTCCAGTCGTGCCCGTTCGTCCACTCCGGCACCTCTCCGCAAAGTGGGTTCGGTCATTATACCCAGCGTGTCCCGCAGTGTCCACCAGAAGTAACCCTTGCCTGCTTCAGGTACTTGGGCGACAATGGGGCAACCGCACCAATCGAACTTTCTGGCAGGTTCAAACAATTCCAGACCATATTACCAAGAAGAACATTAGGAGGTAGGCCATGACGACTTTCGTTTACGTTGCTGCCCAGGATGATGACCGGATATCCATCTTCACCATGGACGAAGGGAACGGGGCGCTTTCCCTGCAGTCGGAAGCAGCCATACCGGGCGGACCGTCGCTGCTGGCTTTGAGCCAGGGCCAGTCCACTTTGTATATCGGGCACCGGACTTCCGCCCAGATCAGCAGCCATCGCGTTGACCCGACAACGGGCAGCTTCTCCCAGACGGGGATAGTAGAGACCCAGGACTCGCCAACCTACATCGTTCATGACCGGACAGGTAGGCACCTGCTATGTTCCTTCTACCAGGGCGCGCGGGCCGCAGTGTTTCCGCTGGGGGATGACGGCAGCGTGGGGGCGGACGCAACGTCGTCCCTGGCAACCGCAGACGGGGCCCACTCGATCATGACCGACCGGTCCAACCGGTACGCCTATGTCCCCCACATCGCGTACCAGCAGGACAACGTGCTGGAGCCGCCGAAGAACATCCCGGGTCCCAATGTCATCTACCAGTTGCGGTTTGACGAGGCCACTGGGACGCTGTCGGGCAATGACCCGCTGACGCTGGAGATGGACCCGCTGGTGGGGCCGCGTCACCTGATCATGCACCCCAGCCTGGACATTGTGTACTTCTCGAATGAGCAGGGGTGCAGCGTTTCGTCCTACGGGATTGACCAGGGTTCTGGGACGCTGAGCCACCTGCAGACGGTATCCACCCTGCCCGAGGGGGTGACGGTCCGCAACACCTGCTCGCAGATCCAGTTCTCGCCGGATGCAAGCCTGCTGTTCGTGCCCAACCGTGGTCACAACAGCATTGCCGCCTTCGCGGTGGACGGTGCAGGGATGCTGACGCCGGCGGCGCACGTGGAGACTGAGGCGGTCCCCAGCGCCTTCAGCCTGGACCCTTCGGGGCAGTACGTGTTCGCGGCAGGGTCGGCGACCAACCGGCTGGCGGCTTACAGCATCAACGGGCAGTCGGGAGCAATGACCGCGCTGGCTACCTATGAGGTTGGGGCCAGGCCGATGTCGGTGCTGACGGCGACTTTGTAGGACTCACCCTCTGCTACTCGCATTGGGGATTGTCACCCCCATCCCAGCCTTCCCCCTTCGAGGGGGAAGGGACTTTCTCTGCTTTGTCGGTGGGGGGAGTCACCCCCATCCTAGCCTTCCCCCTTCGAGGGGGAAGGGATCTTGGGTTGGTTTGCTGGTTGGCGGGGGGGCACCCCATCCTGGCCTTCCCCCTTCAAGGGGGAAGGGACAGTTTGGCTCTTGCTGGCCTGTAGGGCTAGTCGTCGGCGGGGACGGGTTCGGCTATCTGGTCGGCGGGGTCGTTGATGAACTCGCCGGTCTTGGTGTCCTTTTCGAAGGGGCTGTAGAGTTCCAGTTCCTTGGCCATTTCGCGGACGGCGGGGATGACCTCCTGGCCCATGAGGCGGAGGCTGCGCATCTGGTCATCGTGGGACATGGCGCCGTCGCCATCCCAGAAGAAGACGCTGCCGGGGCGCAGGTACTCGAGGACGTGGCGAATCTTGGGTATGACCGTCTTGGGGGTGCCGGAGATGATGCTGTAGTCGGCGGCCTGGTCCTCGTAAGGACGGCGGTTGGTGCCGAAGCGTCCGGCGGGGCCGAAGGCGGTGGCGGACAGGCGGCGGGATCGGCGGGAAGTATGTCCCGGCAGACTCATGATAGCGGGGTTGACCTGTCCCTCGTTGCCGGCCAGGAAGGGGTTGCTGACGCCGGACAAGTACTTGCGTCCAACTTCCTCGGCCTTCTCCTCGGTCTCGTCCACGTGAACCTTCCACAGGTAGGCCACGTTCTGGGTCCCGGAGTTGTGGCCGAACTCGGCGGCGGTCTCATGGTAAAGCTCGAAGGCCTCCTTGGTGGGTTCCAGCTTGGTGGCCAGGAGGACCAGGGGATAGGCCTTCTCGGCGGTCCACTTCACCGTCTCAACGCTGACGGTGGAGGGAATCCAGATGGGCGGATGGGGCTGCTGCAGGGGCCGCATCCAGGGATTGACGTAGCGATAGTGGTAGTGCTTGCCCTCCCAGCGCCAGGGGCCGGGGGTGGTCCAGGCCTTGATAAGGAAGTCGTGGGCCTCCTCGAACCGCTCGCGGTTGAAGTGGGGCGGCGAGTTATGGGAATAACTCTCGCGTCCGCCACCTCGGACAAAGCCGGACACCAGGCGTCCGTGGGAGATCATGTCGATCATGGCAAGCTGCTCGGCAAGCCACAGGGGGTCGTCCCAGATGGGGAGGACATTGCCCAGGATGATTATCTTGGCCTTGTTGGTGATGCGGGCCAGGATGGAAGCGCCGACGTTGGTGACGCCCTGCATACAGAAGGGAGTGCTGTGGTGCTCGTTGAGCATGAGGGCATCGAAGCCCATTTCCTCGGCGTACACCTTCTCGTCCAAGTAACGGTTGTAGAGGCTGGCGCCAACGTTGGGGTTGTAGTGCTCGTTGCTGATGCTCAGGTCGGTGGACTGGGTGCCCATCAGGCCAGAGTTGTCATCTTGCCAGGGCTGCTCGGTAAAGTGGCCGATTAGCATATTGACACCTCAAAGGATGGTGGATTGCGTTGCAGGTATAGGGGGTTGGTGGGAGTTTAGCACCGTGGGGTTGCGGGTGGCAAGGTTGCAAAGCCTGGCGATGAATGGCGCCGTATATGGAGAATTCCACATCAACCGTTGTTTCCACAGGGTCGAGGTTCCAGCCGGCGCGGGAACGACGGGGTTTGCCCGATGCTGATATGCGATTGACCTGGGTTGGGCCGGGCGAGGGCAGTCGGGGGCGCAGGGCCGTCATGGGCGCACGGCCGTGCGCCCCTACGCATGGGGGTCATAACGATGGTCATAACGATGGTCGAGGTTCCAGGCTGCGCTGGAACGACGGGGTTTCGTCAGTGCTGAAATGCGATTGTACGATCCTGGCTATGAAGGTTGCGGCGGCGCAAATGATGTTTCGGCAACCGTTCCGGGACTGGGGGCAGTCAGAGGGGGGAAGCTTCACCTGCTGAAGGTTCGCAAGCATATCGCGGAGGCGCTCGTAGGGTACCTGCGGCAGCAACCCGGAGATCATCCCAAGGGGGTGGGGAACCTCATTCTCGCTGTTACAGCGTTCAAGGTAACTGTGAAGGGCCATGAAGGTATGAAAGCGGAAGCCATGGTCGGCAATGCGCCGGATGAAGGGATGAATCTCGGGGGCGGGCCGATGATCGGCGATTTCGCTGGCCCAGTGGAGGGAGAATTCCTCAACCAAGGGAAACAGCCTGACTATGGTCAACTCGATGGCGTATTTGCGTTTCAAGGCATCCACACGGCGACGAATCTGGGAAAGAGTGTACATGGCGTTGTCTCCAAGTTTTCAGTTTATCCACGAAGAAGCTATCTCAAAATTATTCAAGATAGAGCATTGGGTAAAATGCGACGGCAAATGAGATTGCTTTTCACCCCCATCCTAACCTTCCCCCGTCAAGGGGGAAGGGATTTTGAGATAGTCTCTAATTAATACGAAGAAGCACAAGAGTTTTTCCAAGTCGGGTGCAAATACGCTGCAATACAAAGCCTTGTTACATCGCGGAGGTTGTCACCCATAATTAAGACGTTCCTGGATTCCGGCTTTCGCCAGAATGACGAGAATCGACTCTTGACGGCACTCCCCAGGAATCGGCAAGGATGTTCTCTGACGGGGTTGGGTTGGACCACACGGTCGATGGCTTTCCTCATAGGGAAGGGGAGAAATTTATTTTTTCCGGTTATTTCCTGTCTTTTCCTGTCATTTTGTACCTGAAGAATTATGGCGGAGACGGCATTTTGACAGGGTGTTACCGTCATGGCTTTGGGGCGACCTCAAATACGGTTTCCAAGTTCAGGATATCGGTGGACAGTTGGTGCGATTCGCCAAGGCGGGCAACAAGAGAAAGGACATAGCGGGCGGCGCGAAGACGCATGGCGAGATCGGGAGAATCCAAGGCCTCGGAGAATATGGAGACGCAGCGGGGGAGCAGCGACTGGATTTCCTGGCTTGCCTGACGCGATGTATCTTGCCGTACGCGAACAACAAGCTCCTCAAAGGCAGGGTCTGCTTGCCAGCGGCGCAGGGTTGACTCGCTGACGCCGGACCAGCGGGCGGCCTGGGCAAGGGAAGGGGACAAGGCCACCACGGGCAGGGCGGCCTGCTGGCGCGGGGTGAGGCTGGAATAGCCGGGAAGGGTACTTTCCTGGCCTATAGTTGCCGGAGCAGGCTCTGGTACCGGGTTGCCGGAAGGATCTACTACCTGTCCGGATTTGGGGGATGCTGCGCGAGCCTTGGGGCGTGGAGAAGTACTTGTTGGACGTTGCTTCCGTTTTTTGGCCGGCATGATACCTCGCTTAGACTGACGAGCAGGCTGGATGCTGGATTTATCGCAGGGATTTAGTGACTATCCCGGAGATGGTGTAGAAATTATGGTAGGGATGGGTAATCCAGGGTGGCAAGGGGGGAGTGGGGGTGTTAGCCGATATAGATGTTATCCCGGTGGTATTTAAGGAATTCGGGATCGGGGGCGAATTTGAGAGGGGAGCTTATGCGTTTGCCGTGGAAGGCAAAGATGGCGGAAGAATAAAACTCATCCTGGGGGCATTCTCTGGAAACTTTGACGGTCATGTTTTTCTCTATCGTGAACAAGCCGGTGTCGAAGGCTCGGTCGTGCAAAGCGGAGAGCAGCAGGCCGTTGTGAGGATTAACCCTGTTGGCGAGGTCAATTCGCCAAGGAACTATGTGACTCGCTACCAACAGCCCTGGTATGGCAAGTCCTGAAATGCAGCATCTTTGTTCGTAGGCACTGAGAACCGCCGTCCTAAAGAAACGTTGCCCGACTCTTGCTGTGGATGTGATCGGACGATCAACCCCTAACTGAGGATTGTCGAATGGTTCTTCAGTGGAATTAACGGGGTCGGAATTCTCAGCTAAACCAAGAGAGTCCAGATTCTCCTTGAGCAGTAACGAGAAACTGTCCCAATCCTGGGTCATTTCCTCCCACATGGCCCGGTCAGCAGCAGAAGCGCTCTTGAGGCCTACCCGCCCGGTAGAGGTTATCAGCGGATCAAGACTGGCAATATTTGAGAGTTTCATGGCGAGGGCAGAGGGCGATCTGCCAATTGAGGAGGCAAAACGAACTATTTCAGGATTCCTACTGTGAAAGCTACCGAAATTTAGGCGGCAACAGTATATTTCAAATGCAGCCAGCAGCTGTTGTCGTGTCCACGGGGTTCTGGTGGTCATTGCATTGAAGCTCCCCGAACAACGGTTTAGTTGAGTGCGCTGCACCCGAGTTGACTGGGAAGACCGAGTGAGAGTGAGGTAATCCGATGGGATATTACAACGTGTGGGTTGTTGGCCCTTCACCCTTTAGCCTAGTTGAGGAGTATGACGAATGCAATGATATTCCCGCCTCTTTTCCAGGCTTGACTTTCGACTTTATAACCGACATTGAAGAACGGGGATTAGCCAGTCACTTCGCCGCACTTCCCAATGATGAGCTGCCATTTGCGGTAGTGTTCGCCAACGGCCAAATCGTGCGCAAGGCATATCCTGGATCAGAGTCGGACTCAAGAGTGCTGGTTGGGACAGAGGTAATGGTCGAATACTTGAAAGCTCGTCCCGAGGAAATAGTTACACCCATGCGGTGGCACAACTGACGGGGGAACGCGCAAGGCGTCTGGTCCCTAAATGGGGAAAGGGTGCCGATGAAATCGACATCGGCTTTATTGCGGCAAGCTTTCTATCAGGGAAAACGACCTGGCAATTCGCAATTTTAAACTACCTACCCAAACCACTCCAGCACTACTTACACGGACTTCTCTGTTTGTTCTACCTCGGAGCGGTGGCCGCAATCCTTGGTTATTTCCGGGCAAGCTGAAGTTTATGTGTTCTCAAACTGCAAGTCCGACAAGTCCAGGTTCGGGGAACGCTTGGAAAGGTAGAGCATTTCTACGCCTACAACCTCGTTGTTTTCGTTGAAGTCCAGCATTACACCTGGGGCGACTTCTTCCGTCTCCACAATTGGGGACTTGTCCAAACGCAGGTATAAGGCGTCGGCTGAACTATCTACCGTAAGTTTCATTACAGTCCTCCGGCGGCGCGGTCGAAGAATACGGTGACTACACGCCAAGGTGTTGTTCTGGTGTTTACGGCAACGCGTAGTGCGCGGTTTCCAAACTCCGGAATCCGGCCAAAGAAGCGTTCTACTTCTGTGTCCTTGGGGTTTGGCAGTTGGAGAGAGGGACTTTCCAGGACTCTTTCTACCCATTCGGGCGGAATTTCGCGCTGACCCATCATATTAAGAGCATGTTCAGTATAGCGCAGTTCCACGCTCCCTACCCGAACCACTCCTTGACCAACTCCAGGAACTTTTCGGTTTGTTCTACTTCGGGGCGGTGGCCGCAGTTGGGGATGATTTCGAGGCGGGAGTTGGGGATGGAGGTGTGGTAGAGGCGGGCGGAGCTGGGGGGGACTATGGGGTCCTGGTCGCCGGAGACGATGAGGGTGGGCAGGCGCTTGAGGCGGGGGAGCAGGTTGGGCAGGGCCGGGTAGTGCATGTAGGGGCGCCAGCTGAGGCGGCAGGCGCCTTCGAGAGAGGTGTCCCAGTTGAAGGACTGCTCCTCGGAGGGTTCGTCGGGGCAGATGGCCTGGAATTCGGGGACGGCTTGGGGATTGAGCAAGCTGCGGGCGATATACACCTTGGCCACGACCTGGAAAATGTCGAAGATTTCGCCCTCGGGGGGGCGGACGCCGGCGGCGCCGACCAGGGCCAGGCGCTTGAACTGCTGGGGATTCATGACCGCCATTTCGGCGGCCAGCCAGCCGCCCAGGGAAAAGCCCATGACGTCCACGCCTTCGAGACCCAAGTCGTCGAGGGCGCCCAGATACCAGATGGCCATGTCGTGGAAGCTCATCACCCAGTCCAGGGGTTCGGAGTCTCCAAAGCCGGGGTGCCAGGGGATGTAGAGGGTGTGGTTCTGGGCCAGGGCTTCGTGCCAGCGGAGCCAGCCTGGGTGACCCATCTCGTCGTGGAGTACGAGCAGGGGGTCGCCCGTACCGCCTTTGACCAGCTTAATCTGGGTACCGGCAACATCTACCATCTCTTCGGTCCAGGTTACGGAACTGGTGGTCATGGAAGCTCCTTGCGGCCGCGGGCACAACCGGCGGCGGTATTTCAGAGTTGGCTGGGTGGGTTGAAGTGATTGTCAGAGAGGCGGGGGAGGTTGTCAAGAAGCGGGTGACGGGGAGAGAGAGATGGCAAGGTGAGGCGGGATACAAATGCCTTGTGATTCGTGGTATCTTTCACACGCATTTTGAGTGACCGACGTTCCGGGAAATGGAGGCGCAAGTGGCCGCCACAAACCAGCATCCCCGCTACGAAGCCAACGAAAACCCTCCGCTTCTGGCAACCATAGGATACGGGTTCCAGTTCAGCCTGATAGCTTCGGCTGCCCTGCTGGTGACGCCAGTGATAGTGGCGCGGGTTTCGGGGATGGACGAGTCGTACCTGGTCTGGATGGTATTCGCGTCGCTGCTGGTGGTGGGGGTTTCCACGCTGATACAGGTGAAGCGGATTGGACCAGTGGGGGCTGGGGCATTGCTGCCCATGTTCACCGCGGCGTTTGCCATTCCCTTTTGCATAACAGCGGTGGCCGACGGCGGGCCGGGGACGTTGATGGCGCTGGTGGTGGTGTCGGCGGTTACCCAACTGGCAATTTCCAGGTGGCTGTTCATATTGCGGAAGGTCATTACGCCCACGGTGGGCGGCACGGTGATGATGATCTTGTCGATCACCCTGGCATCGGTGGTTTTTCACCTGCTGGAGGAGACGGTGCAGGAAGAACCGATGAAGGGGCCGGCCATAGCATTGATAACGCTGGTGGTGGTGGCGGCGCTGACCCTGCGGGGGTCGGCGGTTTTGCGGTTGTGGGGGCCGGTGGTAGGCATTCTGGTGGGGTGCCTGGCGTCGGTGGCGCTGGGGGTTTATGACTTTGGGCTGGTTACAAGGGTACCCTGGGTGGGCCTGCCGAGGGAGATTCCGGCCTTTAACGTTGATATGGGCATTCCCTTCTGGACGCTGCTGCCGTCGTTCCTGTTTCTGGGCGTGATTATTTCCATACAGGCCAACGGGGAGGCGATTGCCCAGCAGAGGGCGGCGCGGCGGGAGAGCCAGGCGGTGGACTTCCGGCGAATCCAGGGAGCGCTGGCCGGAGGAGGGGTTACGAACCTGCTGGCCGGACTGGTCGGGGCGGTGCCCAACAGCATCCACCCGGGATCGTCGGCCTTTGCGCAGACAACGGGAGTGGCATCGCGGCGGGTGGGATACGTTATCGGCGCAATCTTCATCCTGATGGCCTTCATGCCCAAACTGTCCGGATTGTTGAGCACCATTCCAGGGGCGGTGATGACGGGGTACCTCATCCTGGTATCGGGAATACTGCTGGTGGAAGGGGCGAGGCTGATAATAGAAACGGAGTCCAACCGGCAGAAGATCGTGGTGGCGGGAGTGTGTTTCTGGGTGGCGGCGGCATTCCAGTTTGGTCTGTTCACGACGCCGGACCTAGGGGCGCTGGTGAATGCCCTGCTGAAGAGCGGCATAACGACGGGCGGCCTGGCGGCCGTGATTATGGTGCTTTACCTGGAATTCACGAATCCGAGGAGCAAGCGGTTTGAGTCTCGTTTGCACATTGACTCGCTGCCTGAACTGAACGAGTTTGTCACGGGCTTTGCGGACAGCCGGGGCTGGGGCGAACCAATGAAGGCGAGATTGAGCGCGGTGGCGGAGGAGACATTGCTGACCCTGGCGCCGCTGAACCTGGACGGGGATGAGGATGAGGCCGACGGGGACCGCCGGCTGATTGTGCTGGCCTCCAGCGAGGGGGCGGCGGCGAACCTGGAGTTCATAGGCGGGGGAAACCAATCGAATGTTGAAGACCAGGTGCGGCAACTACAGCAGCACGACACGGTTGAACCCACGGAGCACGACATATCCCTGCTGTTGCTGAGGAACTTTGCGTCCTCGGTCCGGCACCAGCAGTACCACGACACGGACATCATCACGGTCCGCGTGGTCCCTCCGAGCGCTTCCTGACTTTCCCCTCTTTACTTTCCGGGGAGCCCACACCGCATTTCACTGACCGCCGCCGGAGTCGAAGCCGGGAGCAGGCGGGTTGCCGCGAGGGGGGTCGGCGTTGCAAGCGATATGGAGCGGGATTCCGAAGCGGGGGTCGGGACGTTTTCGAGGGAAGCGCCTGAACGGGCAGCGGTCGGAGACAGGCAGTTTACGTCCAGGACCAGGAAAGACACCCATTTTATGGCCTCGAGAGGGCAGACACCCAGGTCTGCCCCTACATCAACCCACCTGGAACGGGGTCGCGGTGCCATGGGCGCACCGGGGCAGAAGCATATGCCATAATGGTTTAAGGGTCTGTCACGGTTGCCTTTACCTGGTGGCAGGAAGCCAGATTTGGGGATCCGGTGAGAGGGGGAAGCCAGGGTAATTGCGGTTTAGGGAGATTGTTGTTGTGGGAGGGTAAGAGAATCCCAACGCCGTCTCGCAAACCGGCTTTCGGACCCGTAACCGATAGTATGGAAGGTTTTCAGGCCCTTCGGCAAGCTCAGGGCGACATGATTGGCGGTCGGGGTGGCGGCGGGGCGGGTTTGAAACCCGCCCCTACGGTTGGGCCGCCCTCTTTTGGGTATTGTCTTTTGATGGTAGGGGTGGGTGATCCGGGGTGGGAAGGGGGTGGTGTCAGTGGGGTGAGTGATTGTCCGCGAAGCGGATGGTCCTTCGACAAGCTCAGGACGAACGGGGGGAGGTATCCACAGAGGGGGACGAATTTTCGGTAATGGGGCGGGAGACAGGGCAGACACGTAGGTCTGCCCCTACGGGGGGGCGGGTTCGAGGGTGGGGCGAGGTTTGGTGGGAAGGATTTTGGGCCCTTCGGCAAGGTCAGGGTGACATGATTGGCGGGCGGGAGGACATGGGTGGCGGTCGGGGTGGCGGGACTCATGCCTTGCGGATGTTCGGACACCGATAGTGTGGAAGGTTTTCAGGCCCTTCGGCAAGCTCAGGGCGACATTATTGGCGGTTGGGGTGACATGGTTGGCGGTTGGGGTGACATGGTTGGCGGTTGGGGTGACATGGTTGGCGGTTGGGGTGACATGGTTGGCGGTTGGGGTGACATGGTTG